>Ga0075123_10000774_pt1 | contig 16490 bp, 16 predicted proteins | sample AntAceMetag02UKX_FD_69808 | JGI IMG/M metagenome (GOLD analysis project Ga0075123, IMG submission 69808) | Saline lake microbial communities from Ace Lake, Antarctica - Antarctic Ace Lake Metagenome 02UKX | ecosystem: Environmental > Aquatic > Non-marine Saline and Alkaline > Saline | place... | reverse complement strand
CGAGCTTTCGGTCAACCCCGACCCGGACTTCTGCAGAAAAGTAAAACAACTCGTAGGCCCCGAAAACTTCCAGTTAGCGAAATAGAATGAAAGAAACAGGCATGATACCGGCGGATACTACTTTTGAGGCTTTTGCGAAGCAGCTTGAGATTGTGGGCAGGCTGGATGCGAAGGATCGGCTGGAAATGGCTTTTGAAATGAGTGAGAATCTTAGCAGGGTCGTCGAAGCGGGAGTCAGGCATCGCCATCCCGAGTACGACGACGAAAAAGTCAGGCTCGAGGTGATACGCCTTACAATAGGCGATAAGCTTTTTAAAGAGGCATTCGGCAAGGCCGAGGGGCGCAGATGAACGAGCCAAAGAAGCTTCTAAAGAAAGTGGTTGATGCCTTAGAGGGCGCGGGTATTGATTATATGGTTTCAGGCTCGTTAGGCAGCAGTTATCACGGGTTGCCCAGGGCGACCAATGATGTCGACATCGTAATCTCTGCGACCGAAACGCAATTAGAAACGTTCGCAAGGTCTCTCGGAGATGATTACTATATCAGCCCGAATGCGATGCGAGAAGCATTGAAGAACTGCTCGATGTTCAACGTGATAGATAATTTGACCGGCGGCAAGGCAGACCTTGTTATACGCAAGCAAAGAGCTTTCAGTATTGAGGAGTTTCAACGAAGACGGAAAGCCGATTTCATGGACTTAGACGTATGGATGCTTTCGCCGGAAGATGCTATCCTCAGCAAGCTGGAGTGGACCGGTGGTGAAGTCGGCCGCAGGCAATTTGAGGACGCCGTTGGGGTCGCCGTAGTCCAGTTTGACAAACTTGACTTTGGTTATTTGAAGAAATGGGCTAAAGAATTGAAGATAGAAGTCCTTCTCGAACAGTTGCTCGAGCAGGCGAAAAAACTCAAAGAGGAGCAATCTACCAATTAGGTTTGAATGAAGTATGGCGTCACAACAAAAAATCGCAGGTAAGTTCATTGTTCTTGACGGGCCGGATGGGTGCGGTAAGAGTACACAGGCTCAGTTGGTGGCGCAGTGGGTGCGGCGGCAGGGCGTTGAGGTGGAGGCGTTTCGTGATCCGGGGGCGACCGGGATAGGTGAGAAGATACGTCATATCCTGCTCAACCCCGAGCATGTGGCTATGGATACGCGCACGGAATTGCTTTTGTATATGGCGGCGAGGGCGCAGTTGTGGGCTGAAAAGATCGCGCCTGCTCTTAAGGCGGGCAAGTGCGTGGTTCTTGACCGGTGGCTTTCGAGCACGTGCGCCTATCAGGGCTATGCCGGCGGATTCGGCGTCGACAAGGTCATTAGAATAGCGGAAGACTGCCTTGAAAGGGCATGGCCCGATCTGACTATTATCCTCGATGTCGACCTGGAAACAGCCGGCAAGCGCCTCAGCAGTCAACTCGACAGGATCGAACAAAAAGGCGACGACTACCATAAGAAAGTTCGCAAAGGATTTCTCGAATTAGCGCACAGCCGGGAAGACTTCGCCGTGGTTGACGCCGGTGATGAAATTGAGACGGTCGGCGGTAATGTTCTGCAGGCCGTGCAAAAGTATATGGCTGGATAAAGATGTCACTAAAAGATATTTTTTGTCAGGACAGGGTGATTGGGATTTTGCAGCAGGCTTATGGCGCCGACAGGGTTCCTCATGCTTATATTTTCGCCGGGCTCGAGGGTGTTGGTAAGTTCACCACGGCCCGCCAGTGGGCGAAGCTGTTGCTTTGTAATGAGCCGCTCGTTGAAGGCGGGTTTGCCGACAGTTGCGGCTTGTGCGAATCGTGTCGTTTGTTCGAGGCCGGCTCGCATCCGGATTTCAATAATGTCTACAAGGAGCTTCGCGAATTTACCAGGGATGGCAAGGGTAAGCCTCCGCCTGTCGATGTGCCGATCGATGTTATTCGCGAATTTGTTATCGAGAAAGTATCGACCAAACCAACCCTGTCGGCCAGAAAGGTTTTTGTCGTCGGTGAGGCTGAAAAGCTAAACGCTTCGTCGCAGAACGCGCTTTTGAAGGTGCTTGAAGAGCCGCCCGGCTATTGCTGTATCATTCTTTTGTGCACCCGTATGGAAAAGCTGCTGGCGACCACAAAATCTCGATGCCAGATAGTCCGCTTCGGGCCCGTTGCCGAGGAGAGAATAATCGAGAAGCTGCGGGAAATGGGCATGGCGGGTGACCAGCCGCAGTATTGGGCCCGGCTGGCACGTGGCAGTTTGGGGCTTGCCTGTCAGTGGGCGCGGCTTGAATTGGCCGGGGCGAATCTTTACGAGATTAAGCAGAATGTGATTAAATCGATTTCGAGCAGTGAGTATGCCAGGGCGCTTGAACTGGCCCAGTGGCTGGTCGATAAAAGCAAGAAGATTGCCTCGGCCTGGGCCGAGATGGACAATAAGACCAGCAAAACCGACATTACTCGCAGAGCCCACAAAAGTCTCATCCACATAATCATTTCCGCCCTGCACGATGCAATGATGCTGCATCTCGAAGGGACGCCCGCCCTGATAAATTCAGACCAGCAGGAGTGTATTAAAAAAATCGCCGCAGGCCTCGACGCCGAACAATCTGCCGAGAAAATCGAAGAATGTTACAAGACCATGCGTTTTATCGAATCCAGCGTCAACGAAAAGCTCATTTTTGAGCGGCTATTGCTAAGTCTGCCGGGTTTTGATAGAATCAGGCTTTAACGATAGTGACGATAAGAAATGTTGTGTGGTGATTTATTACTATGGCAAGACCTTCAACGACAAAGCCTAAGCAGGCAAAAGGTAAGAAATATATGCTGGTTCGTTACGGCCGGACGGATATGCTCGGCTGGTTCTCCCATAACGAGAGCAAAATTCCGCGAGCGACGGCGCGCGTTGTGATAAAAACCGACAGGGGGCTGGAATTAGGCCAATTAGTCGGCCAGCTCTGCCCCTACAGGGCCGGACAGTTCAAGTTCGACCAGATGCAGATCAACAGTTACTTCCGAGATAGCGAGATTGATTACAGTTGTGACGTCGTTGGAAAATTCGTGCGATACGCGACGGCGGAAGACCTAAGCGAGGAAAAGCACCTCAATAAAATAGCGCAAGAAGAAATGGAAAACTGCAGTCAGACGGCGGAGGAGATGGGTTTGCCGATGAAAATCGTTGAGGCCGAGCACGTATTCGGCGGCGAACGAATCATCTTCTATTTCATGTCTGACGGGCGGGTGGATTTTCGCAACCTGGTCAAGAAACTTGCCCACGAGTACCAGACGAGAATTGAAATGCGACAGATCGGCTCCCGTGATGAAGCAATGCTGTTGGGCGATGTCGAAACGTGCGGTCAGGAATGCTGCTGCAAGAGATTTCTCAAAGCGCTCAAGCCGGTCAATATGCGGATGGCCAAGATGCAAAAGGCGACGCTGGATCCGTCGAAGATTTCCGGCTATTGCGGCCGGCTCAAATGCTGCCTTCGATATGAGGACGAGACGTATACCGACCTTAAAAAACGCCTGCCGAAAAAAGGCGCCATAGTAAAGACGCCATCCGGCCAGGGCAAAGTTGTGAATGTTCAGATATTGACTCAGCTTGTTATGGTTATGTTCGAGGATGGAAAGAGAATTGCAGTGCCGGTCGAAGAGATCGAAATAGTTCCGCAGCAGAGAGCGGAGAAGAAACAGCAGCGCCGCCGCCCGGAAACGGAGAAGAAACAGCAGCGCCGCCGTCCGGAAGCCGAGAAGAAACAGCAAAGCAACCGTCCGGAGGCTGAGAAGGAACAAGAAAGCAGTCGTCCGGAAGCTGAGAAGAAACAGCAAAGCAACCGTCCGGAGGCTAAGAAGGAACAAGAAAGCAGCCGCCCGGAAGCCGAGAAGGAACAAGAAAGCAGCCGCCCGGAAGCTGGGAAGAAAGAAGAAAGCAGTCGTCCGGAAGCCGAGAAGGAACAAGAAAGCAGTCGCCCGGAAGCTGAAAAGAAAGAAGAAAGCAATCGTCCGGAAGCTGAGAAGGAACAAGAAACAGACCAATCAGGACCGTCGAGCGTTTAAGGAAGAACTATGCCTCGTAAAATCGTGGTGACGTCGGCTTTACCTTACGCCAACGGACCGATACATATAGGTCACTTAGTCGAGTATCTGCAAACCGATATATGGGTTCGCTTTCAGAAATTCTGCGGCAATGAGTGCCTTTACTTCTGCGCAGACGACACCCACGGCACACCTATTATGATAAGCGCACGCACTGCGGGTATCGAGCCGGAAGAACTCATCGGGCGGGTCCAAAAGGAACATAAGGGTGACTTCGACGGCTTTCACATCGAATTCGACAATTACTACACAACCCACTCGCCTGAGAATAAGTATTTCAGCGAATTGATTTTCAATCGCTTAAATGAAGGCGGTTCGATTGTCATCCGGGACGTCGAGCAGGCGTATTGCGAGAAATGCGAGATGGCGCTGCCGGACAGGTATGTTCGCGGCAAATGCCCGCGTTGCAAAGCCGAAGACCAGTACGGCGATTCATGTGAAGTCTGCAGCGGAACGCATCGGCCGACAGAACTGATCGATCCTCACTGCGCAACCTGCGGCTCACCGCCGGTTCAGAAGACATCGATGCACTACTTTTTCAGGCTCGAACATTTCGATAAGCAGTTGAGAGGGCTTATCGACGGAGGGTACACGCAAAAGTCGGTGGCCAACAAACTCGATGAATGGTTCAGCACCGGCCTTAAAGACTGGGACATCTCGCGCGATGGGCCTTATTTCGGCTTCAAAATACCCGGCGAAGAGAACAAGTTTTTCTATGTCTGGCTCGATGCTCCGATTGGGTATATGGCCTCGGCCAAAAACTACTGTGACAGTAACGGCCTTGATTTCGAGAAGGTCTGGAACAGCGACGAGTATGAGCTTTACCACTTCATCGGCAAAGACATCATGTACTTTCACGCCCTGTTCTGGCCGGCGATGCTGATGGGAGCAAATTTCAAAACAGCAAATAAGCTGTTCGTGCACGGCTTTTTGACCGTAAACGGCCAGAAGATGAGCAAGTCACGAGGGACATTCATCAAGGCGAGCACCTATCTGAATTTCCTCGATCCCGAATTCCTGCGTTACTATTACGCGAGCAAGCTGACGCCGACGGTTGACGATATCGATCTGAGCATTGAGGATTTTCTCAGCAAGACCAATTCCGATCTCGTGGGTAAGTTCGCAAACCTGGCTTCACGATCCGGGCCGATGCTGACAAAGAAACTCGATGGCCAATTGGGCCGGTTGGACGAAAACGGCAGGGCGCTGATCGACAAACTCACTGCTGCGAAAGATCAGATCATGGCTGATTACGAGGGCCTTAATTTTGCCGCGGCGGTGCGAACCATTACGGCCCTGGCCGACGAGGCGAATCGTTACGTCGAGCAGAACCAGCCCTGGGCGACAATTAAGACCGATCCGGAGAAGACCAGAACGACCTTGACTGCCGTGATAAACGCCGTGCGGATTCTGACGATTTATCTGAAACCAATCCTGCCCGAATACGCCGGCAAGGTCGAGAGATTCCTGAACGTGGGGCCGGTGAGTTTTGCAGACGTCGCAAGCGTGCTCGAAGATCACAAGATAGGCAAATTTGAAAGACTGTTTGAACGAGTCGACAAAAGTAAGGTGGATGCAATGATTGAAGAAAGCAAGGCCCCCGGGGCTCCTGATGTAGAAGACCAAAGCGCGGCGGCAGAACCGGCTGGCCCTGCCGAGCCGATCAAACCTGAATGCTCCTACGAAGACTTTGAAAAGATCGATCTGCGAATCGCAAAAATCGTATCGGCCGAGGCCGTCGAAGGCGCCGATAAACTGCTGCGATTGAAACTCGATCTCGGTGGACTTGAAAAGGCCGTCCTCGCCGGCATTGCAAAGGCTTACAAGCCGGAGCAGCTTATGGGCAAAATCGTCGTTTGCCTTGCCAACCTCAAGCCTCGGAAGATGAAGTTTGGCGTCTCCGAAGCAATGATTCTAGCAGCCGGGCCCGGTGGAAAAGATATCTTTATGCTCTCGGTCGATTCCGGCGCCGAACCGGGACAGAGAGTGCTATAATGAAGAAAAAACTCGAACAAATAGCCGCAGAAGATGAGCGATACTGCCTGGGGTCGCTCAAGTTTGTCTACGAGGGGCTCGGCTACACCGTTGAGAAACTTGCGGTCGAGCCAGGCCATGTCACCGGCCAGACCTTATGCGAAGGACTGAGGATGCTTGCTCTGAAAAAATGGGGCAGGCTCGCCATGCTCGTACTGAATAGCTGGGGCATAAAAACGACTCACGATTTCGGCGAGATAGTCTACCTGATGATAGCAAACCAGTGGATGAGCGCCCAACCAACCGACACCATCGAAGATTTCGACAACGCCTACGATTTCAAAACCGTCTTCAAAGACAACTTCAAATTTTAATCCCCCCACTAAAGATAAAAGCCAACTCAGAAGTCAAGGGCCGGCATACTGTGTCGTTCGGTTATCGCGGGCCGGGGTTGTTTATGGTTTGGGCATTTCGTTCGGACCCGGGGATGGTTCCTCGCTGGGGCGGGATCCAGCCTTTGAAGAGGCGCTTTCCTGTCTTGCGGTCGAAACGGTCGGGGCTCAGGTCTTTCGGTGTGGTATCTCCTGTACGCTTTTGCCATTGGTCCATTATGCTCCGAAGGTGGTCGAGGGTTTTTTTGTGCTGTGGGTCATCGGCTAAGTTGTTGAGCTGATGGTAATCATTGGTGACATTGAAAAGCGCCTCAGCAGGGCGCGGCGAAAGAAAGACGTCGGCCTGGGCGGCTGTAAGTTTGCCCTGCTCGCGCAAACGGAAGAGGTCTCTGTACGATGGGTCGTTCCAGTGGGCGGCTACGAGATTATCCAATTCCGGATGCGCGTTGCGTATGTAGACATAGTTCTTCCAGCGGACCAGCCTTTCGTGAGCGGATTGGTCGTGCCAGTTGTGCTCGGCGAAGGCGTAGTTGCGAACCTGCTTGTCCGTATCTTTGAAAAGCGGAGCAAGGCTTACCCCCTGCATCGCAGCCGGGACTTCGACGCCGGCCAATTCAAGAATAGTTGGCGCGATATCGATCACGCTGACAAGCGAATCGCAAACGCCGCCTGCCTTTGCAATGCCGTTCGGCCACTGCGCGATCAAAGGCGCCTTGATTCCGCTGTCGTAGAGCCACGTCTTGCAGCGCGGGAATGGTCGGCCGTTGTCGGCCATGAAGATCACTAACGTATTGTCGAGCACGTTTTGGCGTTTCAATTCCGCGACCACTAATCCGACGTAGCGGTCGAGCCTTTGTATCTCGTCGTAGTATTGGGCGAGGTCTTTGCGCGTGTCGAGAAGGTCAGCCATATAGGGTGGAATGACGGCGTCGCTCGGTTTGTGCGGCGGCGCCTCGCTGTCCGGCTGCCAGCGTCTGTGGGCGTCACCACACGCGAGCCACAAGAAGAACGGTTTGTCTTTTGGGCGTTCCGTCAGACAGGAGAGCCAGTTCTCTTGTCCGCCCGGCCCTGCGTCACCGGCCCTGCGAGTAAAAGCGCTCTTGGGATATCCCCCCAAGTGCCATTTGCCAGCGGCGGCGGTATAGTAACCGGCCTGCTTGAGTTCGAGGGGAAATAACGGCTGGCCCTGCGGCAGCGGCATGTGCAGTTCGGGCGCTCCCGTGTTGTGCGGATAGCGCCCGGAGATAACGCTGCAGCGAGTTGGGCTGCACTGGCTGGCGGTCAGATAAGTATTCGTAAAGCGCACACCGCCGGCCGCCAGCGCGTCGATGTGCGGCGTGCGAATGTGCGGATGGCCGTAACAGCCGAAATCGTCAATCGATATGTCATCGCCGATTATCAATACAAAGTTGAGCCGAGAGGATTCAGGATTCTTCCCAAGGGCGCGACAGCCGCCGGTCAGAGCAGCAGCACCGCAGGCCAGACTCTTGAGAAACTGACGTCGTGTTTTGATTGTCTCTGTCATGTATCACCACTCCTTATGAATGTCCCGGTCGCGGGCATAATTTTTCAGTATCCCCAATGCTTCTGTTTCCGTAACATCGTACCATCGCCGATAGCCATCGGCAACGGCAAAACTGATCCCGCAATTGCGACAACTCAATAATCATAATTTATCCCCCATGCTTTCGATCTCAATGCCTACGAGGCGTAATTGGCTCTACAGGGAGAATTCACTTGAGGATCAATTCCATAAACACCACATTTTCATAGGGGCTGTACTCATAAGGTTCAATTTCGGCAAATCCAAGAGACCTGTACAATCCGTAAGCTTCCTTCATGGAACTAACCGTGTGAATTCGCATTCGCCCATAACCGATTTTGCCGGCCTGTTCGATTATAGCCTCCGCCAATTTCCGGCCGACCTTACGGCCTCTAAATTCCGACGCGACATATAATCTTTTCATTTCACATACGTCGCCGCTGATCTTTCGCAGCGCAACGCATCCTGCCGGCTGCCCTCGATACGTTGCAATCAAAAGCCGTCCCTGCGGCGGTGCAAAGCAGCCCGGAAGATCGGCTAACTGCTCACGAAACGCCTCAGACTCTTCCGGGAAGACATAGCCCTCGCTTTCAAGCCACCCGGCGTATCCCTCGAGCAGGCCCCTCACTGCTTCAAGATTTTCGCCACCGCCGACTTCCGTGATTTTAAACATGCATCGCTTGCCCGGTTCGTTCACGTCAGCTTCAACTCCATAAATACCTCACCTTCTATCGGGTTATATCTGTAAGGTTCGATATTTTCAAATCCCACAAAATCAGCGTGCTCAAAAAAAGCATCTTGACTAACTCAATATCTTCGTCCGTCTCAACCGCAAATATCTTAAGCATTTCCTATTTTCCTTGGGTAGTCGGGCTTGAGCCACCCGCGCTATCACTGTTTTTTTTCTCTATGCTTGACCATTGTTATGATTTACTCACAGTTGCCGTCGGCAATATGCTCAAGAATCTTTTTCTGAAATTAATTTTACCACCTCTGTCAAGAGCATGTTGAATTTTTCTGGGTTTTCCATCATTACAAAGTGGCCCACCCCGGACATGAATTTTACTTTGTAAGAGCGAGCATACTTTTGGGCGGCCTCGACATTGACCGCGCGCATATCCGAGTTTATGCAATGTATCGGCGCTCGAACGGCCCCGAATGCTTTCTTGCGGTCGTAGTTTAGATAAGCCTCCATCGCGCCGATTTCAACTTCAGGCGGGCCCGCTGACATGTCTTTTATAATCCATTCCACAAGGGCCGGATCCGCATCGGGCAGAAGAATATTGCGGACTAATCGTTCCGTACTTGCCGCGAAATCCGCCCTGAAGCGCCCAAGATGATTGTCAATCTGTTCTTGAGGGTGTTCAACCTCAATATTCAAAAAGGTATCGACGCCAACTACGCCAATTACCCGTTCGTTCATCTGCCGTGCGGCCTCTAAGATTACGGGCCCGCCCATTGAATGGCCTATGAGAATTACCTTATCCAAGTCAAGTTCTTCAACAACCGCCATGACGTCTTGACCGAACGCCTCCATAGTCCACTTCTCCCGGCCAAGCCCCGATTCTCCGTGTCCCGCAAGATCAATAGTCACAACTTTATATCGCTCGGCAAAGTAAGGCGTCTGAAACTTCCAATAGCTCCTGTCACAACTCCAGCCATGAACAAACACCAGCGCCGGCTCACCTTCACCCTGCACATCGTAACTTACAGCAACACCATCCGTCGAAACCACCCGATGCCCACGTTCACGCCCACAGCCCGACAAAGCAAGGAGCATGAATAATACTGTTGACAAAAGTTTCGGATATTTCCCCATTTGGATTTCCTTTCTTGAGCATGTAATACAAACATCCTGGTGGGCTAAGCACCGGCGAAGTCGCCTCAGCTAAACTCAATCATTACTTGATAACCTTAATGAAGCTGAATCAAAAAATACTTTTGCCATTTCTATCAGGAACAGCCTTCGTATGGCATCATATCCTCGATTATTAGGATCCTCGATAATCATAGCGTACCAGAAGTGAGCGTTGCGGAGCCGGCAATGCTTAAGCCAGAACTTCTTAAAATGAATCCCATGGCCGAGAAAGGCGTCGTGGATATCAACTAAATGAACGTTCTCATGTTCTTGAGCGGCTTTGGTGATGATTTTGTTATAAGCCTTGAGAATTGCCAACCCATCCGGCCACTTCGGCAGACCCGTGATCCACTTAGCTGTTCTTCCTGTGCTGTCGCTTGGATCATAAATGTTTGCCAGAAAGACATGGCAGCCGCCCGGAAATTTCACCTTCACGCCATTTATCATTTGGTCGAGGCGCTTCTCGAAATTACTTATCCACGGTCGGGCCTGTTCGAGAGTTGCTCCGTACATCGCGCCTTCTTTAGGGAGCGAACGCCCATAATTGTGTATCAGATCATTACCGCCGGTGGTCATCACGACAATCCCAAGGGTATCCGGATGTGTTTCCAGCCGGCGAACTACTTTTAAATGGTATATAGAATTGCTTCCGGAAACTGCAAGATTTTCTGTCTTCATCTTTGGAAAAACTACGGACAAATTCTTACCGAGCATGTCCTCGCTGTCCCCTGGTGGATTCTGAATTAACCTGTCAAAGTATGAAAACCCGCTCGATGCACCGAACCCATCTGTAACGCTGTCCCCGATGCCAAGAAGCAGAACATTCCTCTGGCTCCAGGTTTGCTTGAACGGTTCTGCCGGGACACCCGGCCCAGCCGGTCCGCTTCCCGGAAACAGGAAATACAGATTGAAATACAAGAACGCGCCTGTCACAGCGACGAAAACGGCCAGCGCGATCAGAAAATACTTCAAGAATCGCCAGGACGGCTTTCGTTTTTCCATCGATTTGACTTTGCTAATTGATGTTGTCATAACAGTTAACAAAATTTAATATGACGCTATTCTCTTGACGGTTGGGGCCCGAGGATGTCTGAAAATTTCTTGATGGCATCGAAATATTCACGGTTGGCTTTTATGACCAGGTCGTTATGGCCTGCGTCCTCGGCCCAGAAGTTTTGTTTTGGCTCGTTGGCGGCGGCGAAGAGTTTTTGGCCGTGCGAGAAGGGGACGATCCTGTCCCGCATACCGTGGATTACGAGGACAGGGCAATTCACTTTTTTGATCTTGCTAATGTTGTCGAACTTGTCGAAAGGAAGCAACGGAATGCGTGTTATCGCTTTAAACGCGCTGACAAAAGAGCTTTCCAGGACCAACCCGGCAAGTTCCTCGCGGCAGGCCAAATGCATCGCCACGGCCCCGCCGACCGACCTGCCTAATGCAATGACTCTTTCGGGAGGAGTTTCCAATTCCCTTACCAGGTATTCGTAGACGTCTTCAATATCTCTGTATGCGTTTTTCTCAGAGGCTTTGCCCCTGCTCGTGCCGTAACCGCGGTAATCCCAGGCGAGTACGGAAAAGCCGGAGTACTCGAACAAATCGAATATCTCGCGAAGCTGGCCGATATCTTCGGCGTTGCCGTGAGTGTATAGTATTGTGAATTTCGAGTCTGGATTCGAAAGATAAAGGGCCGAGAGTTTCGTGCCGTCCCTGGCTCGTATCTTCAAAATCTCCGGGCCGTCCTGGTAGCTGGATTCCTGAACTAAAAATATCATTCTGTCGGCGAAGAAGTAGGCGAAAATCACCAGGCAGACATATATAAAGACAATCGAACAGACCATTCTCTTTATGGTAAAGTCACCGACAAGTATCTTCCTAATCCTGCTCATGGCCGTATTGCTCCGAATCGCGTCCTGTCAGTTTACCCGAAATGAGAGTCTGTGACAATCCGGTGCAAAAAATTTCAGGACAGGAATTTTAAGATAATATTCTTGTAATGCTCGACGGCCTTTTCGACGTCGGCGATATCAATATACTCATTTGGCTGATGGGCAAGGTCCGGCTTGCCCGGGCCGAAGACCACCACCGGAGCACCTAAAGCCTCAAAGTGAGGCCCGTCGGTAGTAAAGCCGACAGCCTTTGTTCCGGGTGCGCCAACACACGAGCAGAAATCTGTGACAAATTCGCAATTCGAATCGGTCTCGAGCGCCTCGACATGCCGTACGACCGAAACCTCCGCTTGAAACTGCGAATCCCGCTGTTTCAGGCGTGCGAAGATTTGTTCGAGATCGTCGATGATTTCCTGCGGCCTCTGCTTCGGCAACACGCGTATGTCGATTCCCACGCTGCATTTGTCGGGGATAACGTTAATGGCCTGACCGCCAGTGATTGTATTGGTGCTCATCGAACAGCCACCCAGAAGCTCATGCGGCTCGACGGCGATTTTATATTCGTCCAATTCGTTGAGAAATGCTCTCATCGAGGTTATCGCGTTTATCCCCAACTGAGGCGTTGAGCCATGTGCGGTCTTTCCCAGCGTACTGACCTCGAGCCAGAGCATCCCGCGATGTGCGGTGACGACGTCAAAATCGGTCGGCTCGGGCAGTATCACGCCGGCAATCCGCGGAAGTTGCTTCTGCTGGTCGCGCATGAATCTCATTGTCCCGCAGCTATCATTCTCCTCACCAGCTGTGGCAACAAAGATAATGTCGCCGTTAAGCTCTATGTCTGACTTAACGATCTCGCCGATGGCCGTAGTCGCCGCTGCAATCCCACCCTTCATGTCCGCCGAGCCTCTGCCGTAAATCCTGCCATTGCTCTCGACTGCCTCGAAAGGCGGCAATTGCCACGTAGCCTCGCCGGGGCCGACCACATCGAGATGGCAGGCAAGAACGAGGGCGTCTGATCGCCCGGTTGATTTGACCTGTGCAATCAGATTCGCCCTGTTTTCGTCCCAGCGGTCGATGTAGGCATCTACGCCCAGCAGACCGAATTCTTCGCAAAGAACGTCGGCGACAGTCAACTCTCCCTTCTCGGCCGTACTTTCGGCCTGCACGAGTTTTTTGAGAAGATCTTTCATGTTACAGTGATTATATAGCGGCCGCTGCTATGTACAATAAGAGAACCTGGCATCCGAGGAAAATAAAAACGTGAAAAACTGTTGCAGGCTAAAGTTTTTTCTCATACAATACGGCGTTCAGGAACTTTAGACCCGCTGCTAAGGAGCGTAAATGGGACCTGTATTGAATGCGTTGACCAAACTTCAAAGTGTCGAAAACCGTCTTCGGGCCGCAAAGGCAAAACTTGCCAGGTGCAGAAGAAGCGTAATTCTACAGGAGAACCAGGTCAGAACTCTGGCTAACAACCTCGAAGCAAAAAAAGAAGAGATCCTACTGACTAAAGTTCAGTCCGACCGGCTCGAACTCGAACTGAAAAGCCGGGATGAGTCAATAGGCAAATTAAGAGCTTCCCTCAACATCGCAAAAACCAACAAAGAGTATGCCGCAGTACTGACACAGCTCAACACTACAAAGGCCGACAACTCCAAAATCGAAACTCAGATTCTCGATTTGATGAAGGATATCGAAGCCGACGAGGCCGAGTGCGCCGAGATACAGAACCAGATTGACGAGCAAAAACAGAAACTAGAACAAACTCGTAAAGACGCCGAAACCTCCGCCGCCAAATCCGAGGCTGAAATCGAAGAAATACAAAAGGAATGGGACGTTAATGCCCAGGATATCACTGCCGAACCTCTCGAAACTTTCAAGCGAGTGGCAGAGACTTACGATGGTGAAGCGCTATCGATAGTAGAACAGCAGGGCGGCGCCGCCGGAGCGTATACCTGCGGCGGCTGTTTCATGGGAATCACCGCCGAGTCGGTCAATCAGCTTATGACAAAAGACGATTTGATCAGGTGTCCGAACTGCACCAGAATACTCGTACTTGGCGATTCGCAAGACTGAAACTTTTCATTCAGTTGTCTGATGATTTGTACTAATCGATAAATCAATCCTGAGAGGGGTCAATAAATTGTTGGACAGAGTAATCGCTTACACAGATGGCGGAAGCAGGGGTAATCCGGGACCCGCGGCGGCGGCGTTCATCCTGGCCGACATGGCTGGAAATAAACTACTGGCCAGGGCCTCTCTGCTGGGAAAAACCACAAACAATGCCGCTGAATACACGGCTGTCTGCAACGCTATCGAGGCTGCAAGAGAAATTGGCGCAAAAGAGTTGACCGTGTTCAGCGACAGCGAACTGATTGTCAAACAGATCAACGGTCAGTATAGGGTCAAAAGCGACGCCATCAGACCGTTTTTTGAAACGGCTGTCGGCTTACTCGATGAGTTTGAGAACTGGAAATTTTATCACGTCACCAGGGATAAGAACAAGCCGGCGGATGAACTTGTGAACCAGGCCCTTGATCTTGGACGTGACATCGAGCAGCGCCCCGCCGCGGAAGCTGAGAACAACAAGACAATTCGACTCGGCGTGCTCATCAGCGGAGGCGGAACGACCGTAATGAACATCCTGGATTATATCAACCAGGGCAAACTGAATGCCCGCGTGGCCGTTGTTATAAGCTCGCGATCAACCGTAGCGGGAGTGGAAAGGGCGAAAAAAGCCGGACTCGAAGTCAAAATCGTCCGCAAGAAAGACCACAGAGATATTGACGAATTCAGCAAGTGCGTCGAAGACGTGCTTGTCGCTGCGAACGTCGATCTCGTCGTACAGGGCGGCTGGCTTTGCCTGTGGAAGATACCGCAGCGATACGAGAGCCGAGTAATGAACATACATCCTGCATTGCTGCCGGCATTCGGCGGACAGGGAATGTGGGGACATCACGTTCACGAAGCGGTATTGAAAGCCGGTTGTAAAGTGAGTGGCTGCACGGTGCATTTCTGTACGAGCGAATATGACAAAGGCCCCATAATTGTTCAGCGAGCCTGCGAAGTCAAAGACAACGACTCACCCGACAGCCTTGCCGCCCGCGTCTTTGAGCAGGAGTGCATCGCATTTCCCCAGGCGATTAGACTGTTCGCGGAAGACAGAATAATAGTAGATGACAACAGAGTTAAAATAAGACCTTGATTTGAACCACAGGCCGGCTGATATGGACAAACGACAAAAAAACGTCATTTTAGAGCTTGCGGCGGTATTGATTGTTACTATCGTTGCCGTCGTGGCCATGATTAACGTCAAAGATATTGTCAACCGCTCCGAAGCGATGCGCGCCATGGAGATGCTGGGCCAAAGAATCCTGACTTATCGCCAGGAACGAGGCTCGCTGCCTCCGGAATCTTTTCTCGATAGCATCAAAGAAGAATTGCCGGGTCGTGCTCGTTTGGGAAAGGTAAACTACAGGGCGTTGTGGATCGACTTTGATTCTACCGGTGATAAAATACTGGCATACGTTAAATTGGATTATAACTCGTTATTCGTCGCCAAAGGTTATATGGTTATGACACTTGACGGCCGAGTAGAATACATGGAGACCCAATCATTCGAGGCCCTGCTCAAAGAGCAGCAGACACAAGCAGAGATAGATATGCTCGGCCAACAGACAGACGGGCATTTCTGAAACCAATCCCCCTGCCGACGGGACGGCAGGAAACAAAACATATATCAGAAAAAAAGCCCCACGTTTGCGGGGCTTTGAGAATCTGCAATAGTATGTAGCCACCGGGTTTAACCCGACTGCTCTTGTGGCTGTGAGACGGGCTCGGGCTCTTTGCCTGCCTCTTCCACGACTTTTCCTTCGAGTTTCAAATGCTCCTCGTCCAGCACGTCAACCTTGATAGCGTTCTTTTCCTTGAACTCGCCTCGCAGCATCGACTCCGAGAGCGGATCTTCTATATAATGCTCAATCGCTCTTCGCAGAGGCCTTGCCCCGAACTCAGGATTGTAGCCCTTGTCGATCAGGAACTCCTTGGCCGCGTCGCTAAGCTCGAGCTTGAGACCGTGTTCGGTCAGTCGCTTAAAGACCTTGGCCAACTCATATTCGACGATAGTTTGGAGGTCTTCCCTGGTCAGCGACTTGAAGACTATCATATCATCGACACGGTTAATGAATTCGGGCCTGAAGTGACGTTCGACTTCCTTATGGAGCATCTCTTTCATCTTTTCATAGTTCGATTCCGGCGTCTTCTTGCCGAATCCGAAGCCGGACTGATTCTTGATCATATCGGCGCCGATATTGCTCGTCATAATCAGAACCACGTTCTTGAAATCAACATGGCGACCGAAGCTGTCTGTCAATCGGCCTTCCTCCATGATCTGCAGCAGCATGTTGTAAACATCCGGATGAGCCTTTTCTATCTCATCGAGCAGCAGAACCGCATAAGGCCGGCGCCGGATTCTTTCGGTCAACTGCCCGCCTTCTTCATAGCCGACATATCCGGGAGGTGCGCCGACAAGTCTGCTGATATTGTGTTTTTCCATGAATTCGCTCATATCTATCTGGATAAGAGCGCTTTCGTCGCTGAACATAAACTCCGCCAGCGCCCGCGCCAGCAGCGTCTTGCCGACTCCGCTCGGACCTAAGAAAATAAAGCATCCCATCGGACGATTCGGGTCCTTCATGCCGCTTCTGCTGCGTCGCACTGCTTTTGACACCACAGTGATTGCATCGTCCTGCGAAACAACTCTCTTGTGCAGTTCTACTTCA
>Ga0075123_10000771_pt1 | contig 16511 bp, 14 predicted proteins | sample AntAceMetag02UKX_FD_69808 | JGI IMG/M metagenome (GOLD analysis project Ga0075123, IMG submission 69808) | Saline lake microbial communities from Ace Lake, Antarctica - Antarctic Ace Lake Metagenome 02UKX | ecosystem: Environmental > Aquatic > Non-marine Saline and Alkaline > Saline | place... | reverse complement strand
TACACTATGCATAGCAAATAATATCAATTAGTTATGATGACTTGTTTAAACACCCTTTAATAGCTATAATTCTGAAATTGTTGTTATAGGAGAGGTTTTATTGTTAAACAGATTAATTAAATCTATATTTTTAGTTTTGGGACTAGCGTTCCTATCTATTTATTGTAATACTTGTTATAAATCGATAAAGAGTCATAATCTAAAATTAAAACGAATAAAATACAATAATGCTGGATTAAAAGTCGATCTCGGAGTGGGTCTCTGGGCGTGGCCCCTGCCAATGGATTATGATGGAGACGGTGATTTTGACCTGTTAGTCTCATGCGTTGATAAGCCATACTTTGGAATGTATTTTTTTGAAAATATCGAAGGCAATGAAAAAATGCCAGTATTTAACCCATCAGTGAAAGTTGGGTCCGGGATCAAGAATATTCAAGTCTCGTATGTGGATGGTCAAATACACTTGTTAGCACCAGGACGGGAATTTGTTGATTTCAAAGAAAATAATTTTGAGAAGGAAAAACAAATTTATCCAACCGATAAAATCCATCAGGGAAAAGTCCGTGCCAACCAGTGGAAGTATTGCGATTATGAAGGAGATGGTGATCTTGACTTAATCGTTGGAATTGGTGATGGAAAAGAATATGGCTGGGATAATGCATATAATAGCGATGGCAAATGGATGAACGGGCCTATTCATGGCTTTGTTTATTTGATAAAAAATAACGGTACAACTGCACAGCCTAATTATGCAAAACCTGAAAAGATTAAAGCAAGTACTGAACCAGTGGATGTTTATGGAATGCCCACACCAAATTTTGCGGACTTTGATAATGACGGCGACTTTGATCTTTTATGCGGCGAATTTCTTGATAAGTTCACTTACTTTGAAAATATCGGTACTCGCACATCACCAAAATATGCAAAAGGAAGAATATTAAAATATGAAAACGAGCCGATCAAAATGGACCTGGAGATGATCGTTCCAGTGGCAATTGATTGGGACAAAGATGGCGATGTTGATTTAATAGTGGGGCAGGAAGACGGCAGGGTTACATTTGTTGAAAATACGGGAAAAGTGGTTGCTGGTACGCCTCAATTTTTACCTCCAATATTTTTTCGTCAGCAGGCAGACGAAATAAAATTTGGCGCTTTGACGACGCCGTTCAGTTTTGATTGGGACAATGACGGTGACGAAGATTTGATTTGTGGAAATACTGCCGGCTGCATTGGTTTTATTGAAAATTGAAATGGCGCCAATCCACCAAAATGGGCAGAGCCAAAATATTTGAAAGCCGAAGGTAAAGTAATCAGAATTCAGGCGGGATATAATGGTTCGATCCAGGGACCGTGTGAAACCAAATGGGGATACACAACGCTTAATGTTGCTGATTGGGATGGTGATGGTTTGCCAGATATTGTTGTTAATTCCATCTGGGGAAAAATTTTATGGTACCGCAATATTGGCACTCTTGAAGAACCGATGCTGATTGGCGCACAAGCGATTGAAGTTGACTGGCAGAGGAGACCGCTCAAACCTGAATGGAACTGGTGGCATCCAAAAGAGAATAATTTAGTGACTCAATGGCGTACGACACCAGTGGTAATTGATTTGAATGAAGAATGGTTGAATGACTTGGTTATGTTGGATCATGAAGGATACCTTGCATTTTTTGAACGAATGGAGAAAGATGGTAAATTAGTACTTCTTCCTGGCAAACGAATTTTTAAGACCGACGGCCCTTCAGTATTTGATAACAAACATCGCCAGAAAAATACTGAAAGTGGGGTGTTACGATTGAATAATGGAACTGCTGGTTCAAGCGGCAGACGAAAGTTGTGTTTTGTGGATTGGGATTTGGATGGCAAGTTGGATCTGCTGGTGAACAGCGAAAATGTCAATTTTATGCATAACGTTTCAAACAAAAAAGGAGAGTTTGTTTTTAAAGAAATGGGCATGGTCGACGTTCGTATTCTTGCTGGACATACAACGAGCCCAACAATTGTGAACTGGGATAAGAATGAAGTAACCGATTTATTAGTTGGAGCCGAAGATGAATTTTTGTATTATATGAGGAATCCTAATAAGCAATAATATTTTTGAGTAACACCATTACTAAAGCTATTTTAATGCCTTGAAAAAATATTGGATAAGTTTTTTCAGTGATTAGCTATTAACAAGGAGAAAACAAAAAGAGAATTATGAAACAAAAGAAAGATTGGCAGGAATTATAACAATTTTACAAGCGCAGCAAAAATTGCAACAGTGGCAGTTATCATTGCCCCAAGCCTTAGGGTAAGGTCATGCTTCAAACGTAAGTCCATTTCTTTCATATCTCGTATTAGCGCAAGAATATCTTGTTTTGTCGCCAATCGTTCATCAATGATTTACCAGGGCTTCTGCTTGAACTTCAGCCTGATCTTCGGTAGAGCCAACTGATCTTAATTTTTTTGCATAAGCCAGAGTATCAAAAGTAATTGTGTCCGGCATGATATGAACTCTATTATTTGAAATGATCGTTACTTAATAAAAATATAGATATTTTCAGACATAATGTCAAGATATTTTTTATAAATTTGTTTCGTTTGGAAATGTTATTTGATAAATCTTGTAACTATTAAATGCAGAAAAGTTTTGTCGAGTTAAAGTGTTAGCAAAATAAAAAAAATCTTGTAATTCTACAAAATAAATCCTACATTTAAAAGATACTTGATCCAGTATTCAGAAATGAGAATCAGGTATCGCTCCCAATAAAGAAATAATTATTTTCAAAACTAACATTCAATCCTACAAAAAAGATGAGTCATGAAAGATATTCATTTTTCATTTTGCTCTTTCCAGGAAAATCTGATTAATAAAGTCCTTGTTGAACAACTTTTTGATGACACAGTGTTTGTATTTCCCACTGAAGTTAGTAAAGGAATAGCGCTTAGTGAATTTCAGAAACATTGGGCATTTAATCAAACTCTGTTTCTATCGATGGAAGAAATGAAGGAGTTGCTTTTTATCTCTGATAACCCCCTGTTAAAAGAAGAGAAAAGAACGCTTGCATTTTACGCTTCGTTAACTGAAAAAGATAAGGAGTTTTTTAGGATAAATAATTATTTCCAATCTATTGAATTGGCTCAACATTTTTTTGATCTCTGGGAAGAATTTAATGATGAACTGGTAAATGAAAATATTAATAAAGAAAAATTCGAGATTTACAATGCTGAACTTCTTGGCTGGCAGAAAAATACTTTCGATAAACTTAAATCAATTAAGAAGAATTATCAAAATTTTTTAAAAGGGAAAGGTTTGGAAGATGTAATTTTTTTGTACAAACCTGGACAAATAAATTTTCAATATTTTAGTGAGTTTAGACGCTTTATTGTTGTAAATCAATTTTATTACACTAACCTGGAAAAATATATTATTCAAAAAATTGCCGAATCGGGGAACTCTGTTACGATTTATTATCAACTGCCTGAAACCATTGTTGACAAAACTAACCTGAAAATATCTCCTTTCTCACTTAATGATTTAATGAAAAATCGAACCGAATCAATCAATATTTTTGAAAGTAAAAATGATTTTTCAATGGTCACTTCCTTACTGGAACAGATTAGCCAGGATAAAGTTGATCACATTATTGATGTTTCGTTCTGGCAGAATCCATATTCAAAATTTTTATCGTATCAAAAATTTGGCTTGAGTAATAAATTAAGTTTTACCAATACTTCAATCTACAAATTTTTTACAACAACGTTTGATCTGCTCAATAGTTTGACCTGGGAACCAAACCAAAAAAATATGTTACTTCCCATTCAGGCAATTCTCGATGCAGTTTTGATTGATGATTTTTTTTTCTATTTTATAACTGACCCAAAAAAGCGAAAAAAAAAGATTATTCAAGAGCAGGTACTAAATTACCTTTATTCATTAATCGAGTATGATTATAAATATATTGACCTGAATGAGGCTTTTTTGCGCTTAATTCCAAACAACTCAGAAAGCAGGATCGTCCGTTTTATTATTAGTTTTTTGAACAAAATAATATCTGTTCAAAATATTAACGATTTTGTTGCGTTTGTCGATTTTTCACCCGATGGAATAATTATTAAAAAAATAATTACTGCAAGAGAAGAAAATTATTCAGATATCAGTGAACTTTTTTATCAAACTTTTGCTGATTTCAGTTCGATTGAACAGCTAAATTTTGTTGAAGATTGGGGCAGCTATTTTAGCGGTAAAGATCAGGAATTGAAGCAAGTGAATATCACATCTGGAATTTTGAAACTGTTCATCAATTATATGAAGTTCCGTTCAATTAGCTTAACCTATGCGCAGGTAAATTCTAAACGGATTGGAATTACGAACCTGGAGGATACACGAAATATCCAATATGAAAAAATTGCGGTTCTGAATTTAATTGAAGGTAAAATCCCCGCAGCGCGGCAAATTCCGTTTTTATTCACTGAAAAGCAGCGCAAAATAATGAACCTGAAAACTTATGAAGAAATTAAGCTGCGCGAAAAATACTATTTTTTCAGGTTGGTTTTGAATGCCAGGAATGTTAGTCTTTACACTCAAAAAAATATTGAACAAAACATTGACACCAGCTCGTTTTTAGAAGAAATAAAGCTCTTTTTCCTTTCAACAAAAATAAAGAACACTGAGATACAAGATAAATATTACAGCGATGTTTATCGCCAATTCCTGACCAGTAAGGATTGCCAGGTTTCAAAAGAAATTACAAAAAGCCCTGATTTTTTTCATATTCATCTAAATTTAAACCGAGATTTCCCAGACGGCAATTTGGATTTAACCCATTATTCTTTGAAGCTATTGCAGGAGAATCCTTTTGTTTATTATATCCGTGATATTGGAGGTGTGGAAGAAAGGACAAAAAAAGTTGAAACTGATTTATCTGCTAAATTGATCGGTGTTATTGTTCACGATATTATTAATGAAGCGTGGAAACAAATTATTGAGGATCATTATGGACCTCTTTTCGGTTATGACTTTTCACTAATTGACAACAAATTTATCGATCAATCAATTCATAAGATTCTCAATCAAGAAAATTACTATTATCGAATTCCGCACAACTATACTGCCATCTATTTTAATGAGATTGTTCTGCCTGTTATTCATCAAGGCGTGAAAGATTTTTTTAAATTTTTAGATGGTCTTTCAATTAAAAATAAAAATATCGTGCTTATTCCAGAAAAAGAATATTCTTCATTGGAAGAAAGAAAATATAAAATGTACATTAGTCAACTGGAAAATGAATTACGCCTGAATGTCAGGCTTCGTGGGCGCGCTGATTTGCGGATTGAACTGCCCGACGAAAATCAGTATATTATTTTTGATTACAAAACAGGCGGCTACGATAAAACCCAGTTGATAATTTATGAACTGTTTTATTATCTGCTCCAAAGACCAGAATTGATTGAAAAAGTTAACTCTTATTTTTTTCAGGTATTAAAAGGAGAAAATAAAGAACTGAAAGAATTTTTCAAATCCAGATCAAATAAGGTCTCTTCGAAAGACGAAATATTTATTAGTTTTAAAGAAGATATTCTGGAAACAATAAAACGCATCGCGGAGTATGGTTTTACGTTGCCTGACCAGCGAAGCCGACTAAATGCCATGCCTGAAATAACGCGTAAAGATTTATTTTTAGCATGAAATATTCTTTTGCCACGAAGACACGGAGGCACAAAGTTCAAAAAAAATAGTACTTGTTCAGCCACGAAATTACGCGAAGGAACGATAGGTAACGAATAATTAAAATATTATGTCTTGATAAAATATTTAGGATTACTCAAAATTGAGTATCAATTATGGTTATCCATGAACTACAAAAAAATAATAGTATGGAATCGAACGCATAGTTTTGGGGTTTGAAGAATACGAAATATTTCTATGTTTTTCTTTGTGAGCTTCGTGGCTTTGCGTGGAAAATAAAATTTGTTTGCAGCCTTGAGTTGCATTAGTATCTAAAAAGTTCATTTCTTGTACAATGGGCAAAAATTTTATAGAATGCGGATTCGTCTGATTTACAAAGAAAAATCCGTTAAATCCGTTGCATCAGTTCGATCCGTGTTCCATTCTTTTTTATTCTGGCTTGCCCATGTTAGAAATTAATAAGGATAAAAATTGGAAAATTTCATCAAAAAAGTTATCCGCGCCAGTGCAGGTACTGGAAAAACTTACCGTCTTTCATTAGAATACATTGGATTGCTGCTTAAATTTCATCCGCAAAATATTCATTTCAGTGAAATTCTTGTCATCACTTTTACGAAAAAAGCAACAGCAGAAATCCGAGAACGTATTTTTGAACATCTGAAAGATATTATTAATGAAACCAATAAAGGTAAGGAGCTTTGTCAGAATCTCAATTCTATCTTAGGAATAAAGGTAACTACGCAAGACCTGACTGTTTTAAAATCCTATTACCAGGAGATGTTGCTGAATAAAAACCTGGTACAGATCAGCACGATTGATTCTTTTACCAATGCGGTTTTTAAAACAATTATCGCTCCTTATCTTGGAATTACTGATTATAAAATTGATAATAAAATAAGCAAGGAATTGCTCGCGGAACTTTATCAATCAATTCTGGCGGGGAGAGATTTAGATATTTTAAAAGATTTTTTTTTAAGAAGCGGTCGGAAAAATATTGAAGATTATGAAAAATTAATAAGATCAATTCTTGGCAACAGGTGGATTTTCCACTTCATTGAGAATAATTACAGAGAGCGAGCTTACGAGAAAATTCCTGAAGAGTATGTCGATGAAATGCTGATAAATTTTAAAGAACTCTATTTTAAAGTTCTTGACAGGTTTCAAAAATATATTGAGCGCGATCAAAGTTTTCGCTCTATAGACGAAGTTGTGAAAAAAGATTTTTTTGAATGCTTTTTTGAGCAGGATAAAAATGCTTCTGTTTTCAATACTGCTAAAATTATTAAACAGAAATTCATCAACAGTGAATTTATCAGTGAAAACCAAAAAGTGATTTTTGACCAGGTTCCCTTCTGGAATGGCGGTAAAATGCTTCGTAAAAATGCAGATAAGGAATTAGCAGAAGAGCTAAAAGCGGATATGGAGACTTCAACCGAGTTTTTGGCAGAGTACATTTTTTACAAGGAATTGCTGCCCGAAGAAGCAGAGATCAAAGAGATCACTAACAGAATTTTAAGCAGATATGATGAAATTAAATTTCGCGAAAAGGTATTTACTTACAATGATATTTCTTACTACACTTTCAAATATCTGTACGATCCTGATTTGTCCTTGATAGATCGAGAGTACGTAACAAACGCATTTTATGAATATTTGTCAACTTATATTCGTTTTGTGCTTATTGATGAATTTCAGGATACGAGCATCATTCAGTTTAAAATATTGCTTCCAATTATAAAAGAAGTGATTAGCGGGTACGGTGCAAAAGATTATGGCGGCGCAATTGTTGTCGGTGATGAAAAACAGTCGATTTACGGTTGGCGCGGTGGGGAGCGAGACCTGCTTATTAAAATGCCGAAAATCCTGGGTGAATCACAGCAGGTCACACTCAATACTTCCTATCGCAGTGAAAAAAATATTATCCAATTTATTAATGATGTTTTTTCTGAATCGTACCTCAATTCAAAACTTAAAGAAAAAAATATTGTCTGGCAATATGAAAAAGTCAACGCGCATCGAGAAAATGAAGCAGGTTACATCCAGGTGAACTATCGTAACTATTCAAATACTGAACAGGATAAAAATGACATCAATCAGGAAGAAAGTGCGCTTCGAGAATTTATGGTGGATGTTTTAAACCCGCTGATTACTCAAAAAAAGCTTTCATTAGCAGGTACTGCAATTTTAGCGAGACGCAATAAAGATCTGCAATATATGGCAAATATTTTAGATGAATTGGGCATCGATTATATTCTGGAATCTTCTTCGTCAGTATTGCACCACCGCACGATTAAGCCGATTTTGTTTCTTTTGCGATTTTTAGTTTATAAAGATATTTATGACCTGCTAAAATTTCTTCGTTCAGACCTAATATTGATAGGTACGAAAGATTTGAAAGAGATTCTGTTGACCTATCGGGATTTTAACAAAAATGAATTTAATGTCAGTAAATTTTTCGATAAATTATCCGCAATTGAAGCAGTAAAAAAGGTTAATAATTTTATATTTGATAAAAGTCAGTTTGATTCGAAACCAGATATTTCTGAAAATAACGATCTGTTAAATTTCACAAAAAAAATAATTGAAGAGTACAATGTAATAGGAATATTTAATCTTGAAAATGACATCAAAAACATAAATTTATTTTTGGAAGTTATTGCTGAATTTGAAAATGATAATCGAGACTATCCCAAAAATCTAAAAGGATTCATAAGTTTTTGTGAGGATATTGAACACGATGAAGAATATCAACAATTGGGTCTGGAAAGCATTAATGCAATTAATTTGTTGAGCATCCATAAAGCAAAAGGGCTGGAATTTGATAATGTTTTTCTGTATTGGAATATTTCTGGCAGAGCAGGTCTTTCCTATGGCAAGCTCAACTCTTACCTTGATTATGAAGCTGATTACAGTCAACTTAATAATTACCTGTTGACCTATAATTACGAGCATATTTTACCGCTAAGTCAGAGTAGGGGATTGAAGGAACAATCCGATATTAAGGAAGTGATAGAGATTTTGAACACATTTTATGTAGCGGCAACCAGACCAAAGTTAAATCTTTTTATTTACTTTTCATATAAAAAATCTGGTGGTCTAACAAAACTGTTTGAAGGAATTGAAACAGATAAAAAAATATCAGTTGTCAAATTGTTAGCTTATGGTATTTACAACGTGTTTGCTAAAAAGGGATTGTTAAATGAGCACAACGCAAATCAAATCCGCGCGAAAATTAGTGAAATAGTAACAACGGAACAAAAGGTTACGCCCAGCGAAACAATAGATTTCTCTTTTATAAAAAATTATCTTGACGTGGATCGATTAAAATATTTAACTGAAGATAAGGAAAAAATTGAAAAAGAAAGGCAGCTTGATTTCAAAGTTGAATACCTTGAAAAACAATCGCTTGAGATAGGAAATGTAGCGCATTATTATTTATCTTTTATCAAATACAATCGTGAACAAGAAAGAAATTTTGCCACGGCGAGGACAATCGGTTTCTACGGTGCGTTGTTGCCAGTTCAAAAAATAAAAATTATTATTAAAAAGGTTGATGGTTTTATTGCCTCACATTCAGAGATGTTTTCTGCAATTAAGTGGGACAGAGTTTTTAACGAACATACAATTTTTAGCCCCGATGGCCAGGAATTCCGATTGGATCGCTTAATGATTGATAAGAAAAACAAACAAGTAGAAATTATTGATTACAAAACAGGTGAGACGTACAAAGAGAAACAGATCATCGATTACATAAATGCGGTCAAATCTTTAAATGTGGTCAAAGAGGAAAATTATCAAGTTGAAGGAAGATATGAGGTGATTGAGATATAAGATGAAAAATAAAAAATTATCAAGATTAAGTGCGTTAAAAAATCAGGTGCGACGTTTGCAAAAACGATTGGAAAATTTACAACACTTAAGCAAACGTTTTTCCTGGTACAGGTTAATTATTTTCCTATCAGCGATTCTAATTGGTATTCCAATTTTCTGGGTCAATCATTCGTGGAGTTATTTCATCATTGGAATTGCATTGATCATCTTTAATATCGTCGCTTTTTTTCATCGCAAAGTTGAAGCTGCGGTTCAAAAATACTCAATTTATTTGGGGATTAAAAAATCTCACATCGCCAGGTTGACTCTTGACTGGGAGAACATTCCTGAAGAACTTGATTTTAAAATTGATGAACAACATCCTTTTGAGATCGATCTCGATATCACGGGGAGACATTCTTTGCATCATTTGCTTGATATTTCAGTTTCGCAGAGTGGAAGTCAGCGGTTGCGGGATTGGCTGCTCAATACAAATCCTGATAAAAAAATCATTCAGCAGCGTCAACAGATCATTGAAGAACTTACGCCACTCACACTCTTTCGAGACAAATTTTTATTAAATTTCTATCTTTTGTCAAAAGAACGGTTGAATGATAAAAGGTTGCTCAATTGGCTGAATCAATCGCAGTCGTCAAAACCACTGAAAAGAGTGCTGATGGTTTCGAGTGCTTTGGCAGGTGTAAACTGGCTGCTTTTATTTGCTCATATTTTCTTAAATATTCCTTCGTATTTTATTTATTCTTTTGCAGTTTATGTAATTTTTTATCTAATGAACAGCAAAGTACGATCGTCTATTTTTGATGAAGCCGAATTTTTGTTGGATGAGATCAAAAAATATAAAATAATTTTTCAGTATTTGGAGAAATACCCTTACAATAGAAAAATTAATTTGAAAAATCTAATCACAGTGTTTTTAGAAAAAAGAGATAAGCCTTCCGTTCAAATTAAGAAACTTACACTAATTACGACTGCAATTGGGCTGCGGATGAATTATATTCTGGGCATTATTTTAAATGGGGCTCTGCCATGGGATTTCTATTTTGCTTTTCGTTTGAATAAATGCAGACTTCGTTTCCAACAGAAATTTCCTGTATGGTTAGACACCTGTTTTGAACTGGAAGCCTTGACATCATTGGCAAATTTTAATTATCTTAATCCCGAATATGAATTTCCAAAAATTAAAAAAAATAATGGAGAACGAATATTATTTGAGGCTGAAAAATTAGGTCATCCATTATTGCCGTTTCAACAAAAGATAACCAATGATTTTATCCTGAAAGACACTGGTGAAATGGCGCTCATTACAGGTTCGAACATGTCAGGGAAAAGTACATTTTTGCGGACAGTGGGGATTAATTTAGCATTGGCTTTTGCAGGAGCGCCAGTGAATGCTTTTAGATTTCAGGTGAACCTGTGCCGAATTTACACTTGCATCAGGGTTAACGATTCTATTTTCGCAGGCGTTTCTCAATTTTATGCTGAAGTAAAAAGACTGAAAACATTGCTGAACGAACTGGAAGAAAAAAATCAACAGCCGCTATTCTTTTTGATTGATGAAATATTCAAGGGAACTAATAATAGAGAAAGGCTCATCGGCAGTCGATCATTTATCCGTTCCCTGATTGGATTAAATGGTGCAGGTTTGATTTCGACACACGATCTGGAATTGACCAACTTGGAAATAGAATTCAGCAATTTTAAAAATTTTCATTTCAGGGAGGAAGTTAAAAACGGCAAAATGATATTTGACTACAAACTCCGTTCAGGTCCTTGCCCAACAACTAATGCTTTAAAAATTATGCAGCTTGAAGGATTGCCAGTGGACAACATTGATAAATACTAATATTAAAATGCCCACTAAAAACACAAATGACACTGAAATTGTTTTTGACGATTCAGGTTGATTCTTGGTGTGATAAAGAACTGTCATTTTGAGGAGCGAAGCGACGAAGAATCTCTATTTCAAAAACACTGCTTTCCTTTAAGGCAGGAGATTCTTCATCCGCCTTAGGATTCAGAATGACATCAACGATAAGCTGAACAGTTACAATAATTTTTTATTTTAATTTCTTTCGTGTCATTAGTGTGTTTAGTGGGAAAAAGTGACTGTATTGGAGAGCAAAATGAAAATTTATTTTTCAGCATCAATTGCTGGCGGGCGGAAATACCTAGCAATTTATAAAAAGATAGTTACCTATTTAAAAGAGCTGGGGCATGAAGTTTTATCCGAACACATCATCAGGGATGATATTTTTAGCGATGAAGAAAGATGGGCGCCCAGAAAGGTTTTTGAACAGGACATTAAATGGCTCGATGAATGCGATGTGGTGATTGCTGAAGTGTCCAATCCATCTTTAGGCGTGGGCTATGAAATTTGTTATGCTTTGAAAAAAGGATTGAAAGTGTTTTGTGCTTATGAATCGGGTTTGTTTATTAGCAAAATGATCACTGGGAATACTTCGGAGAATTTAACGTTGTTTGAATATCAGGAAGCGCGTGAGTTGTTTGAAAAGATTGATCAGTTTTTGGTCCCTTAATTTTTGTGGTGATATTTGAATTTGATGGTCTTCCAAATCTTTCACTGCGAATATTTTTCAAATAAATGGTTTCGGTATTCAGTTTTTAAATCAAAATTATCTTTTAATTTTATAACGCCTGATAACTCTTGAACAATTTCTGTAATTTCGAATTCATTGATATTAATTTCTTCAGAGATAAATTTGAAATAATTTTCAACCAATGTAGATAGACTTTGGTTAATAGTTTGGGCATATAATTTTGTTTTTTCAATAATATGTTTATCGAGCTTTAACGTTAGATTTGCTTTCATTACAGTATCCTCGTCATGACCCAGTTGAAGTTACGAAATAAATACTTTTCGATAAAAAGAGAAAAAATTGTAAAAAATATTATAACTCACTGATAAACCTAACAAACCAAAAAACAACCCACGCCCCAATAAAAGTCACAATAGTAATTTTGACCACTATCGTTTGAACCTTTATCTGAATTTCTTTCCTTATAATAATTTCAAAAGAAAATTTAAAAAATAAAAAAAGAACAGCAAAATAAATTATCGCTCCCATTAGATGAAAATGAAATGATTCCTGTAAATTAAAATGGGATACAGCCCAGAGCGATCGGCTTAATCCACAACTGGGACAGCTAAATCCTGTGGTTTCAAAAAAAAGACATTTTGTTAAAGAGACTTTGTCAGGATTTAAAAAGAATAAGGATAGAATAATAACCAGCAAAACAATCGCCCAAATGATTCTATTCTTAATATCTCTTGATTGAGAGAATTTGTTGATTTTTACTATATTTTTCAAGATTTGTAAGTCTAAATTAATGAATAAAAATATGTTACATTTAACAAATAATATCATCAGAAAAAAAATATTGCCCATCCCGACACGGCGGGAAAAATTCCACAGAAGTGAAATAAAATTTCAATTTTTTTTCTGTGGGAGGCAAAATGAATCGTTATTTGAACAGTTACGAATATGTTAAACCAAAAACTGGGATTTTATTATCAATGCTACAACAATAGTAATAAGATTAATCTTGAACAATTACGTCTTCGGATTGTGGAAAAATATCGAAATCAGAACCGAATTGTTTCAAAAACTCTGGTCCAAAAGCCCGCAAAGTATAAGAAATGGGCAGCAATACAACTGAACCAATATACGGGATGATCAATAAAAGAAATCCAAGACAACAAGTAAAAATTCCTGCAAGAATAATAAAGATAACAATAAAAATCCAAAGCATAAATACAAGTAGTCCATATAGTAGAAAAGACATCCAATGTTTTGAAAGAAGAGGCAGGAAGTTGTGCCAGGCCTGGGTTGCTGTGATGTTATTTTTGTACATTATGGGAACTATAAAATCGCTCAGAAATAGAGAGATGTAGGCTGTCACTACAAAAACAATAAATGCTAAAAAAGCTAATCCTACAATTGTCATAATCGGAGCTGCGCTAAAATCATCATCGTGGAATTGGGCAGCGATAATAAAAAATTGGACGATAAATAAAATAATAACGGCAAAGCAGATAAGACCAAATATGAGTCGCCATAAAAAAAGAGAATTCCCGTGTTTCCTGAAATCATACCACGGTTTAGTTACTTTAGCGCGATCGTGAACGACATTATCCAGGAACATGAACTTTCCTCGTGAACTCAACCATGTGAGGAGTATGATAAAAGCAAAAAGTAAAATTATTCCAAAAATGACCAATGTGAACCAGCCTTGATTGTCCATTAACCAATCCCAGGCTATATTAGGAAAGCGGGTGATGTCGCTGAAGTCATGATTCCATTTTCCATGACTATTTCCTGAGCCTCCACCATGTCCATCCAGAAGTCCTGCCAGAAACGCAGTGAAACCAACAACAAACCATTTAGTAATATCAAAAGGCTGGAAAAGCGCCTTTTTCATTCTATTCCATGAGTTAGATAGGGGATCAATATAATCGATGTTCATAGTATCTCCTTTTAATAAATTTTGCGTGTTGCGAACTCTTTTTATATACTTAAAAATGCGGAAAAAGTTTAGTACAAAATTTTAGATGAGTAAAAATATATTACCAAAATTTTAAAATGTCCTCAATAAATCTTAATTTTTTAGTATTACGTCTCTTATTGGCGGTTGACGAAGTAGCGCACCTTTAGAGGCCTTCAAATAGCAGTATTAACTATGAAGTTATCAATATTGTATTTAACCGCAACGTCAGGTGGGCTACACATAGATTCCACCGGTATTTGAGGATTTGCATCTAATATTAATTTTGTCTTGCTTTTAATTGAAATGTTTGCTACTTTTTAAACCTTCATAAAAATCAGGAATAGCAAATTTAAGGGCTTTAAAATGATTCTATCTGATAAGACATTACTCGAATATCTAAAAAGCAAGAAGTTAATAATTGATCCTGTTGATGAAATTCAAATCCAACCAGCTTCCATCGATTTTAGGTTAGGAACTCACTATTTAAAAATAGCTGAACATCATAGTGCTACACTTGATCTAATAAATAAACCGGAATATGAAGAAATTATTGCCGACGAAGTTGTCATTCCCCCGCATGAGTTTTTATTAGCCACAACTCAAGAATATGTGAAGTTGCCAGACGATTTGACAGCATTTGTCGAAGGACGCAGTTCCATTGGCAGATTGGGATTATTTCTTCAAAATTCAGGCTGGGTCGATCCTGGATTTGAAGGTGAAATTACGATTGAATTGTACAACGCCAATAGTCTGCCCATCAAACTAAAATCAGGCGTCCGAATTTGTCAATTGGTATTTGCCCAGCTCGATCAGAAAGCAACCAATCCTTATCGTGGGAAATATCAAGGACAAAGGAACGCTACTGGCAGCAGGGTGAGGGAGGATGTTGATTTAAAGCAGCGGTGAAAGATAGTAGTAGTGGCAGAAGAATCAAGTAGCAGTTGCAGTGGCAATGTTTTTAAAAAAATACAACGTGAATAGACATCGATGATTTACAGGGGAAGAGTGAAAGATTAACGAATAAGGAGAATAACAATGGGTCAAAAAGACAAAGGTGGGAAAAAGCAGAAAAAAAAGGGGCTTACAAAAAAAGAAAAACGTTCCAAGAAGCAAGCGAAAAAGGATAAAAAGCGAGATGAAATTTAGATTAAGGGGGCTGGATTATTTGACAGCGGTTCAGGTGTGCTTTTGAAGTTTTTAACGTGGGTGTAAACCAGTAATTTCGGACAATAAAATTATAGAACATAACCAGGAGATTTTTATTATAGCAGAATGATTGATAGCAGAATAATTTTGTTTAATAATGTAAATTCCAAATTACATCAAGTTAGTAGTTGAATATTATAATCTGTTAAGTCAAAGTGTGTTTGCCCAATTGCTAAATGTGAGTTCATCTTCCGTTCAGCAATGGGAGCAGGGGAAAAGAAAACCTTCAGGTTCAACCAGAGTTCTATCAGAGCTACTGCGTATGAATCCAACCATTCTTAATTATCGTATTGAATCATCTTTGCAAGGTAAAGAAGTATAACAAAAATCAGACTGACTGGAACAGCATCAGTTAGCTGGCTGATTGAATTTTCAGTGCTTGTAATAGGTTTTTAAAAATCGAAAAGGACTGTACACCCTATGTCCAAGCTAATTATTTTAGGTTATGCCTAAAAAATTGTAATATTGCATTTTTAAAAAAAAATTATTACGTTTATAAAGCAGAGAAAAAAATAAAATAGCAAAATTATAATCAGAAAATGAATAAAGTTAGTTCATTAAAAAATTTAACGCCATTCAACTATGAAAGGAAGGACAATGGAAAAAGTTGATATACCTTTATTAAAATTTACTTTTGCTCAAAAACTTAATTTAATGGAAACTATTTGGGATGACCTGACAAAGGATGAAAAGGTTCTCGAATCACCAGATTGGCATGATGAAGTCCTTAAAGATCGTGAAGAAGCACTATCGACTGGTAAAGCCAAATTATCTGATTGGGAAAAAGCACGAGAGCGAATAAAAAGGAACATTTCATGCGAATAAGGATAATTGATGCTGCTGAACGAGAAATTGGAGAAGGCTATCAATTCTATGAACGGCAATCGCCAGGTCTTGGATCTTATTTTCTCGATTCTATTTATGCTGATATTGATTCTCTCTCTTATTTCGGTGGTATTCACAGAAAAGTTTTTGGTTATTTTCGGCTTTTAACAAAACGTTTTCCATTTTCTGTATATTATAAAATTGAAGAAGGAATTGTTATAGTGTTTGCCGTACTTGATAATCGTCGGAATCCAAGTTGGATAAGAAAAAAATTGATTAAAGGTTAATGTTTGATTAATAAAAAGAATAGTAATTTCTATAATTCTGAGACATCCACAATTGAACCTATGTAGTGTTTGATCGAAAACCCCATAATTGCAGATAAAATAATAATTAAGTTGCTCCCATTTCAGATGAAAAAGTTTATTTTTTTCAATATTTCTCTTGGAAAATTCAGAAAAAATCCTTA
>Ga0075123_10000770_pt1 | contig 16512 bp, 11 predicted proteins | sample AntAceMetag02UKX_FD_69808 | JGI IMG/M metagenome (GOLD analysis project Ga0075123, IMG submission 69808) | Saline lake microbial communities from Ace Lake, Antarctica - Antarctic Ace Lake Metagenome 02UKX | ecosystem: Environmental > Aquatic > Non-marine Saline and Alkaline > Saline | place... | reverse complement strand
CCTTTCGGGCATCAACCAGTGCGCTTTCTGTTTCCGAAAACCTAACATCAACGCCATAACTTTTCGCTAAGAATAGTTGCTGCTTTGCTTCGTCGCTTTGGTTATTATCCATAAGTTGCATGGCATGTAGAACTTTCTGTTCTATGTAACCGAGATCCGCCAACATCGTTGCATTTATGTTGACTCTGCCAAGAAACTCTTTACCTTTAAGTTGAGCCTTCTTGATGTTGAGGATCTCATTAAAGGTATCAATGGTCTCAACAGCCTGATACAGAGGTATGACATCATTCTGAGTGGTCTCTGTATTCTGATAGACTTCGGTGCCCTTGGCGTCTTTGATAATAGTAGTTACGGTGTTGACAGGCAGCAGCTTATGTGCGATATCAATTAGGTTTTTTGCATCTTTGATTTCAGCTTTTGCACTATCTGAATTGCCCAGTTCAATGGACTGTTCTGCTTTATTCACATGCATCAACACCTGAGATGCCAGAAGTGAAACCTGTCGCAAATCTTCGGGGGATATCTGTCCCTTAGTTTGCCTTGTAACCGTCGTTTTGTATTTTCCCCCACTGCCTGTAACAGTGGTGTTCTCGTTATCCTGTTTTTCAGCCGCCCATACGGTCGGAGTGGCTAAAACGGCAACGAGCAAAACGACGAGTAGAACAGCAACCTGTTTACTAACGTTTTTTAGATTCTTTTCTGAGTTCATTTTTAGTTCCCTTTCCGTGTTAGCAATTTTCCCCTTTTTTATTTTAATTCTGTCACAAAATATGTGCTTGAATGTCTTCACATAATATCGCCTCCTTTTGTTAAACGTGTATTGTAACGTGCCACAATCTGATCATCCACAAGGCTTGGCCCTGTATATTTCATGGGGAAAATCACCATGGTTAAGACTAACTTCTCAAAGAGCCTATATCTAAAGACAAATTTAATGCTCTGCTTCGTTTTGTTCATTGCGAATTAGTCCTCAATATTAAGAACCACATAGCGGGAGTATTTACCATCTCTGATGAGTAGTAGGACAGATGTTCCATTCTCACTTTTTTTGATTGCCTGTTTGAACTCATCAACACTATCAATTTGTTTTCGATTTACTTCCTGAATCAGTGCACCTGGCTGGATGCCGGCCTGTGCCGCAACCGAGCCGGGAGTTACTTGCGCAACGACCACACCCTTTTCTCCCTTATAGCCAAACTGTTCGGCAAGGTCTGGGGTTAGACCCTGCACGGTTAAGCATACATCCCTATACCTTTCCTTTCTACTACCAAGATGTGGTACTGGAGGAAAATCGTGACGGACCAATATTATTGGGCGAGTATGAGGAAAATTCGGTGGCAACACAATGCATATCTGCTCAACTTCCTGAATCGCACACACTGGGCCTTTAGTTGGCATAGCAACTTTTACATTAACAAACAAAGTTGAACCTGATTTGCCTATGGACAACTTAGGTTTATCAGTAATGCAAGGCAATTTTTCAATTATGTACTCCTCGTGGTCCCAGGAATTATTAAGCCACTCAGTAATAGGGGATGGCATTTCTTACTTCCCCCAACGTTTAGGAGACGCGATGGTTTTACTTCCAATGCCTATCGCTGCAACAGCAAACGCCTTTTCCTGTAAACCATTTTGAGTAAGCCTGAGAACCAGAGGATCGGGATCATCTTCATCCGGGTGTTCCATAAGACATATAAAATTGTCATCCCTGACTTTCTCTTTATAATGGCCAATTGCTTCGATATGCGGCGGATCTCCGTCATCATAATTACCTTCTTTGACTGGTCGACTGGAACAAACTATCCGGCTATTTTCATTTCCTCGGTCAATTATTTCCATTGAGTCAGGATCAGGGCTGTCTTCCGCTTCTTCACGCCCTTCGTCATGTTCTTTCTGAGTAAAAAACTTATAACTACCATGATGGGGAGCATAAAATACATCCCACATCAGACGGGCTATATTTTTGTTCTCTTTAGTTTTTCTGTTAATTGTTTTCCAGATAGAACATCCCGCGTCTCCTCCAATCAACAATTCTGCTTTAGCATCACCGTCTTTCATTACTGCTTGAACCACTAAAGATGAATCATTCGTGTCGGCCTTGTCATTGTTAAACGGCATAGTCATCTTGAGGTAATGTTTCAATATATTCCCAAAACTTTTGCCATATTTCTTTTTCTGCTTCAGCTAATAGTTCAGTTGCAGTAAAATTAATATATCTCTCTTTGCTTCCGTTTCGCTCATAAACTCCGTGTAAATAAATAAACCCTTGAGTAGGATCATCTTCAATATCAAAAAAAAGTTCATAACTCACTTTAGGAAAAACTACCTCCCCATAAATGACAGGCTTTTTAGTTTGATAAAGAATCTTGGCTCGATTGAGCAATTTTGGCAAACTGTCTTTACCGATGCGATATAAAAAATCTTTGTTTCCTGATTTTTTTTCTTTCTCCTTCTGCTTCATCACTTCAGCAACATCAATATCTAAAAAGGCATCTACATTTTCAATAGAAAGATCTGTATTAATTCTGTCGCGGACACTTCTGCCAAGATAAAAAACATTGGTTAAATCCTTTGTTTCTTCACACCACTTTTTGCAGGAATTACACCAAGGGCATAGTTTGCAAGTACTAGGAGCCATAGCTGGCTTATTTCTGTATTGGTTTTTTATTAATAAATCAACATCCCTTTTAATTAGTTCATATAATTCCCACCAGGTCTCTTTGGTTCTTGCCCCCATCGGAGCAACCAAATCATATTCGACCTCTTCTCCATTAATGTCGATTATTTGTCCGCTATCATGAGTGGCAAATCCAAGAGTTTTTAAAAGGTCGTTATACAAGCAAAGCTGAACGGCATAATGTTTTTTGGGCCTACCCTCATCACCTTTTTCTTCGTCACCACCTTCAAAGCCCATGCCTGACTTAATATCAACCGGCATATAAGTATTGTCTGGCAATTTTTTCAGAAGATCGGGGATTCCTAAAATATTTTCATATTTCAAAACGCCTTGATAAATCAAAGGCGTTTTATTTTTCATCGCCTCTGTCGTCTTTTGAAAACGTTCATCAATCGATCCTTCTTTAAAATTCAAAAAATCTCCGAGCTTGGAGACAACTTTTTCTTCGTGTTTTACTCCTTTTTCCCACAATAACTTTACAAAGGGGTTTGTTTCTTGGATTTTTTCTTCTTGCGGTCCATAAATATCTCGCCAAACTTTGTGCGGGCATTTAATATAATCATAAAGCGAGGAAGCTGTAATATTCATAATTTTTTAACCTCCAGTAAGAAAATTCGAGGGTTATCTTGTTTTAGTCTAATTCTTCCTCTTCTGCTATTGATTCCAAAGAAAGGGTTTCTATTTCAGGCAAGGCTTTTTGTCCACCCACAAGACCTTCTATCGAACCATGTATACCGGCAACATTTTCAATAACAGTTGCGATTTGTTTTTCTCTGCTGTTCCATATACTTGTCATAGCACGCTTTTCTTTGGCAAGGTCATTGTTCATTCTCTGAAATGCCTCAACTACCCCACGGATGCGCATTGCAAATTCCTGACCGGTTATATACTGGTAAAGTACATCTTTGATACTATCTTGACCAGTTGTAATAAGCTTCTGTCTTGCTACTTCTATCAAACCTTGCCTGAGGGCCCTGGCAAGTCCTTTTAGCGATTTATAGTCAGTAACCCAAACACCTTCATACATATCAAAGCTATCGATTCCGGCAGGCAATACAACAGACATTATAACCGCAATATCAGCCTTGGCTTCCTGTTGGTCTTTTTTAAACTTTTCTATCCAGCTTTTTTGAAAGTCTTTTGTATTCTTTGATTCCCATAGTATTTTGCCGCATTCTTTACCGGAGGCATTATGCACAATCTGTAATACATCCGCTCCCCTCGTGCCCTTTTTGACTTCTTCGAATCTGTCGTAAGGGAAAGTTCTTTCCAGATATTCCTGAAGTTCCTGTTCCAGAGCTTCGCCCTGAGCTTCCTGCGAACCGACCTCTGCTTTTCGTTTAAGTTCGTCAATTTGTTTTTTCATTGCCGTAAGCTGATCATCTTTTTCACGCATTTTGAGCATGTTTTCTTCAGCAGCCTTTTTACTCGCTTCTTCGATTATCTTGTTTCGTTCTTCATCCAGCTTGCGGGCGGCCTCCAACTCAAAGGCTTCTTTTTCTTCCAGCAGTTTCCTTTGCTGCGTACGAAGTTCAAGCTCTTGCTGCTGAAACTCTTTGAGTTTTTGATTCTTTTCTCCCAATTCTTCTTCAAGGGCTTTTGTCTGCTGCGACTGCTCGGCAATAATTTTCTTGCGTTCGGTCTCGGCAATCCCTTTGCGCTCAGTCTTTAGCAGTTCGGCAACCTGCTCATCAATAGCCTGCCCCTTAGCCTCAAGCTCTTTTGTCTGCTGCTGGATTTCTTTTAGCTTGGCCTGATAGTCTTTTTCCTTTTGAACGGCCTCTGTTTCATACTTAGCTTTTATCACCTGCTCGATTTGGCCGGTCAGAGCCTGATTTAATTCAATCTCTGCCCCACACTCTGGACATTTAATTGTTTGGTCGGACATAATCTTATTTCACCTCCTGAATTGGACCTTTCCAATGTGCTTGGTAAATACTTTGCCTATACTGAAAGGCTTCCCTTCCACCTTCCATTATCTCAGTAATTGAATTCACGACTTCATAATTTTCAATATCACCCTTAGCTTGCAGCTGACACTTATCTTGTTCAGTGGCTCGTAAAATAATTGCTTGTTCGACATCACCCAAGACTGGTAAATTGGGGTTATGAGTTGCAATAATAATTTGTCGTCTTAGTTTCATAGCAGCTAAGATATTAACAACAACCTCCCTGATTAATCTGTTATCAAGATTATCTTCTGGTTGATCAATAATTAATGGGCCATTGCCGTTTAAAAGAATTATAGGTAAAATTGCCGAACATCTTTGTCCCGGGGATAACCCTGTAATCAATCTAGCATGATCCATCTCATTCGGCCTATCCATCAGACGTATTTCAGGTATGTCATCGAAGACTAATTTATCTAAGTCTAAATAAGCTTTAACTCTATCTTCATCTTCAGTGAATACAGATATTCCCGTTGTGATAGTGTTAGATAACTTAGACTTGTCTATGGAATTCTCTTTGATATCTTCATCAAAAGAATACCTATACCTAACGCTCGCATGTTCAATGAATTTCTCTGCTTCATCTAAAGTAATTCTTCCTAATGCACTTGTTTTAATATCATTTTTGATTTCATCCGCACTCTTGTTTCTCAATAACATTGATTTCAATTTTGCAGGAATTAATCCATTGTATAATAATTGTTCTATTTTCTGTTCCTTATTCTTTGTGTTATTTGGGAAAAAGTTTTCATCCAGCCAGTCTATAAAATCATTTTTGTCTGCCATGGGCTGAGCATCTGCCTCAACAATAAGAATTGTTGAGTCCAAATTCCGACTCAATGCTTCTGTTATGTTCTTTGCTGTATCAGTTCTCAATTCAGTGCGTTGTTGGGCTAATGCTTCAAGGTTTTTAAACAAAGCATTTCTTTTTTTAAGCATCCCCTTTAAATTGTCAATTTCTTTTTCGTACTCCTTGAGTGCTTCTTCTGCTTCATCATATGCTTTCTTTTTATTTCCCCTCTGGCTCGCACCAACAGGAACATTTGCTTTTTGCAATAAATCACGTTCTGCTATTTCTTTGTGAGTAAGTTCTGTTTCCGTTTCTTCAATTGTTTCCGATATTTTGATTATTATGTCTTCAAGGGATTTTAATTTATTAAGTAAATCTTGTTCAAAAGTAGTCCCCTTTACTTTGTCTATTAGTATTTTTCGAAAAGAATCTAAACCTGCAAATGTAACCCCCTTTTCGTCGCTTGTTTTATCTTCAATGCTTTCAAAGAATTCCTCGAAGCTCTTTTTCAAATCTTCAAAGTCTATTTCCTCAATAACGTCCCCCCACTCTTTTTTAATCGCAGAAGTTACTCTTTTAGCCTTTGTTGCTTTGTCCAGTTTATCATATTTCTTCTTGAATTCTTCTGAGTTAACTTTTTCATATTGTGCTTTTCTTATGACATAGGTTCGTAAGGGAGACTTATCTTTCGTTAATATGGCTAGATCATTGAAAGAATTCTGGATGGCCTCTTCTTGATCATCAAGTTGTTCAATAACCGTTTCAATTTCTTCTCCAAGTTCTTCTACCTCATATCCACATATACTATCAAACAAATCCCTCATTTTTTCTTCATCAACAGCAAGCTCTTCTAATTGGCTCATCCGATACAAACTTACTTCACAGGAATTGATGATATCTTCTTCCAAAACCTGCTCTCCGTCTAAATCCCTGTAAACAACATCATCATATTTTCCATCGGGATCAAAATAACGCTCTAAGAAAAGAGCTCTCTTTTTTAAATCCGAAAACTCACTATCAGTTGAAATCCAACATATTTTTACATTACACCCAGCAAGTGTGCTATATGCTCTCTTATACCAATCTTCCTGATTAACTTCTTTCAATTTCGCTTGTTCGTTAAAAGGATCAAAATCACTATATTGGTCAAGAAGGAAAGCCAAAGCTTCTATCATGGCACTTTTTCCCGACCCCCTCCCACCAATTAAACAATTGAGGTTGGATGAGAATGAAAGGCAAAAGCTATCTTCATTAAAAGGCCAGAATTGTTTTGCGTCATCGGTTTCTGGTGAAATCTCAATACCCTTGATATAACAACTCGTCCGGTCTTTGGGGATCGAAGTAAAACGAGTCTCACCAAATCTTAAAGAGTAGTCCCTTAAGTAGTGATGAAAAATATTCGGATCTACTCCATTTTTGAATGCGGGAAATTTGATATAGGGAATCATATCGTCTTCACAATCAAATATGCCCTTGATATTGTGAGCATCAGAGCAAAGGATAGGGACAGCACGGCCAAAGTCTTCATTGAATCTATGAAGACATCTATAAAACTTGTCATCTTTTAAATTACTGACTTGTAAAGCATCAAAGCCACATTTACCTAAAACCTTTAAAACTTGAAGATTTACATTTTCATTTCCGACTATTTTTTGCAGTTCTTCTATTCTCTTCCCGATTTGCTTGCCGGTATTAGAATTCACAAAAGAAGAATCTTTTGCTTTTAATTCTTCATACTCAGCAGAAGTTGTTATAAATTCAGCTTGTGACCTATTTAATACTTCTAAGGCTGCTCCCCTAACCCCTTTAGAAGAAGAAACATGTGCAGCTATACATACTGCAGGTGCAGAATCATTATGCCTTAAGGCGTGTATAAATTCATCAAGATTCTTGGCCTGTACTGTGTCTCCAAAGTCCCAATGTTTATTTTCGTCAACTTCAACCAAAGCCATATTTAATGCAGTATGGATTTCGGGCGCAGTAGTATTAGGAGCAAAAATAAGGCATATATGAGCTTTAGCTGTGTCCGCTTTGGCATTTATCTTAAAATCGACTTCCAACTCAATTCCAGGCAAGATTACAATCCGTTTGTCCTTTTTATGTACCCATGAATATTTTGAGAGTTCACAAGAAAACTTACAAGTATTATGATCTGTTATTGCTAATATCGCCCAGTCTTTGCCATTGCCGGACAAGCCGTATGAAACTGCTATTTCATTTCTACGTTTCTCAATAAGATTAAAGTAATCTTCTATGGCAACCTTTTTTAAAATCAATTCTTCGTACGTTTTCCATTTTTCTACAAAATTTTCTTTATTAATATCAAGACTTTCAATCAGTCCTTTTTCATTAGCATCTAATTGATTATATCTATTACCAATTAAAATATCTGCAGAAGCAATGCTGTGTATATGTAAATCGCATAGCATATATCTAACATTGGTTGTTTTTAATGATTTAAAAAATTCTGAATTACTCATTATTTATATTCTCCATTGTTTTATTCACCCGGAGCACTACCGAGCTTTTAAAATCACAATACAGAACAACCCTAGACGTGGAAAGCGGTATGTTTGCGAGTTTGAGCCCCCGTGCAGACTCAAGCCCACCCCGACGATCCATCGTCAGATGGATGTTCTTATATACCCGTATTATAGTGTAAATCCCGTCTAAGGCAAACATATTTTGGAGGCCATCTACCCCTAAATTTGTCATAAAAAATTTAACCATGATCCAGAAATATGTATGTAAAACCGAATAAAGCTTACCCAAAGCCCGCCTGCAAAAATTGCATGCGATCTTCAGAAGAGCCCCGTGTGTCTTTTGTCGCTTCCGTAAAGATTGGGATTTAGTCGGAACACAATTGAGCCGGTTAAATGCCCTTAAACACAACCACAAAAGTGTTATTGAAAAGTGAAGTGGTTTTGGGCTACACGGACCAAAGAACTGAAAGCAAACAATCGATGACCGCACTCTGTTCACAACTACGATCAAATGACCACACGGTTTCACAAACTGTGATCAAACAATGGATGGCTGTCCATCTGAAACGAAATGGTCTGCCCCTTGATCTGGCATTGACTGTACTTAAAGCCTGGGCAAAAAAGAACCACCCCGCGGATGGTAAGGGCATAATCACGGACCAGGAAATCGAACATCAAACCAAATGTGCCTTTGAAAATTCCTATCGCAGTATCGGTTGCGAGGACCCGGCCATTGCACCTTACTGTGATAAAAATTGTCCGTTATATTCATACAAAAAAGGAAAACAATCGGCTTAGATAATTGGAGGTTTAAAAATGCTTACATTAAATGAACCACAAACCGCTGAATCAGAGGATGTTGTCCCTGACATCAGCCAGGAAGTCTTGAAACGGAGATGTCTGCTCAAAGACCCTGCCGGCAATGTAATTGAAACCCCTGAGCAGATGTATATGCGCGTAGCTAAAACAATAGTAGAAGTTGAGTCCCAATACGACACGCAGGAACAGGTAGTCCAGTTACTTCCGGAGATATTCTACAAAATGATGGCCGAGGGAAAATTCCTTCCGAACAGTCCAACTCTTATGAATGCAGGAAGGCCCAACGGTATGCTCAGCGCCTGTTTTGTTCTGCCGGTAGAAGACAGCATACCTGAGATTTTTGAGGCGGTGAAAAACACGGCCTTGATCCAGAAAGCAGGTGGCGGAACAGGATTTGCGTTTGATAAGTTACGGCCCACAGGTGATACCGTCTCATCAAGCGGCGGGACGACCTCGGGGCCTATCAGTTTCTGGCGGGTGATTGCCGAGACCACGAATGCGATCCAGCAGGGAGCCCATAGACGCGGGGCCAATATGGGAATGCTGAGCGTTGAGCATCCGGATATCATAAGGTTCATCAATGCCAAACGTGATATTGCCGCATTCAACAATTTCAATATTTCCGTTAAGATAACAGATGAGTTTATGAACCTGCTTGGCAAAAAACCTGATTCTGCGCATATCGTGACCAATCCAAGAACACAGCAGCAGTATGTTCTCCCGAAAACTATTGATGTACATTCTTACCACCTTCAGGACTTGAAACTATTAGATGGCAACAAAAATAACTGCTATACAGTTGGTGACATCTGGGAAATGATTGTTACTAATGCCCATGCAACGGGTGAGCCTGGTGTCTGCTTTATCGACCGTGTCAATGAAGATAATCCAACTCCTGACTTAGGCCAGATAAATGCTACGAACCCATGTGGAGAACAGCCGTTGCTTGATTTCGAGGCTTGTAATCTCGGCTCTTTGAATATCTCAAAGTTTGTGTTACCTGATGCTAATGACCTGGACTGGCAAAGCCTGGCAATTGCAATCTCATATGCTGTAAGGTTCCTGGATAATGTTATAGATGCTAATCACTGGCCCATCCCACAAATCAAGAAAATGAGTCTCGGCAACAGGAAGATAGGTCTCGGCATTATGGGCTTTGCTGATGCACTGGTGCTGTTGGGTATTCGTTATGATAGTGACCAAGCTGTTGATTTTGCAAAACGATTGGGGCAGTTTCTTCAGGAACATGCTCACAAGGCCAGTTGCGAACTTGCTGAAAAACGAGGGAGCTTTCCAAACTGGCAAGGAAGTACCTGGGATGCTGATTTCAATACACCTATGCGAAACGCAGCATGTACAACCATAGCACCAACAGGCAGCATAAGTATTATCGCAAAATGCAGCGGTGGTATCGAACCGATATTCGACCTTGCTTACAAACGCCGGGCACTGGATGGTGACGAGTTTGTTCAACTGCATCCGCTTCTTGAAAAGTTAGGTACAGAACAGGGCTGGATGAATGAAAAGGTAAAAACAATGCTGATGGCTGGAACTGATGTTCAGGATATTTCCGGTATCCCTGAGGAACTTGCAGAAGTGCTGGTTACAGCCCACCATATCGCCCCCCAATGGCATGTTCGCATCCAGGCGGCATTCCAGTCGAATATAGATAATGCGGTCTCTAAGACTGTTAATTTGCCTGCCAGTGCCACTGTTGAGGATATAGGTGGAATATTCCAGCTTGCTTATGATCTTAATTGTAAGGGGGTTACAGTTTACAGGGACAGCAGCCGCGAGAACCAGGTACTATCAGCAGCCCAACCAATTGTAGAACCTGATGAAGTATCATTCGGGCCACGGCCACGGAGCAGGGTTACTACCGGCAAGACAAGCAAGTTTCGTATGGGTTGCGGTACACTTTTTGTGACCGTTAATAAGGATGATGAGGGTATATGTGAAGTCTTCGCGAATCTCGGCAAAGCTGGCGGATGTCCCTCTCAATCGGAAGCTACCTGCCGGATTGTCTCGACCGCACTAAGGTCGGGTGTTGACCCTAAAGTAATAATCAACCAGCTCAGCGGGATTCGATGTTTGTCAACAGCGGTTGCACGTAAAGCCAATAAGGGGGTTAATGTCCTTTCATGTCCGGACGCGATAGCACAGGCTTTGGAGGAGGCTTTAGGATTATCTGATACTGCTCAGAATCATCAGTTTATTAAGAAATGCCCTGACTGCGGCCAGATTCTACGTTTTGAGTCAGGCTGTGACGTTTGCAAAAACTGCGGATACAGCAAGTGCGGATAAAGAAACCTTATTTTATTTTCTGGATGCCTACTAGGCGTTTCGCCACTTTAATTGCCTCTTGAACCTCTTCTAAAAGGTAAATATCCGTTGTATCTGTCTTAGTATGCCCTAATATCAATTTGGCAGCTTCTTTATCTAAGACAGATCGGACTCTTGTAGCCTCTGTTCGACGAAGATCATAAGGTACGAAAACTTCAACACCGGCTCGCTCACACCCGCGTTTGCAGGCATGCCCCAAGGCATTGCTATTATATTTTTCACTCGGTTTGATCATGGGGCATTTTTTCTTGTTGGTTCCTGGGCAATTGCCGCGATGTAATGGTATCATACGCTTGGCGGCCCTCTTGTCACGCAATTCCTGTATAGCTTCTTTTGGGCTAAAAATGTAATCTTTAGAGTTAAAGTCTTTGACCCGCGGAGCTATAATTTTTTGGGATTCCCGTGTAAGAGTAATAACTTTAACACGACCCAGATAAGCTGTTTTGTGTTTACCAACTGGAGTTATGTCACGACCGGGAATATAAAGCCAACAATCGGGGTCATCTGTAAGGATATCATATGGCCTAATCTCGCAAGCTTCGTAAGGTCTCATTGCGGTGAACCAAATAAGTTGTAGTATGTCACCAACTACCTTGCTGACCGCCCCGACAACTTTCTTGAATTCCTCCTCAGTAACCCTGCAACGTTTAGTTTTGTCAATGGCTGACGTCTGACCTATTTTTAAGTGTTTTACTTCTTTAAGACCTTGGACTTGTTCGACTTTGACGATTTGACGTCCCATACCCCATTGCCACATGCGGTGAATACATTTAATGGTGTCATTGATACCTCGACGAGTGTATCTTTTTTTTGTTTTCCCGCATAGATATTTGCGTTTAATCAAAGCTTTCTGAATTTTATTTAGCTCATCAGGGCCAAAGTCTTCAACAGGCCAGTCACGGTACAGTTCCAAAAACCGGCAAGCTCTTTTTATCTTCCTAATCTCTGGATTTTCCTTTCCATTTCTGTCAGGCCGCATATTATCCTTGGCCCATAGAATATATTTGTCAATGAACTGACTTATTGTTACAATTCCTGTAGGATTGAAAATTTGTTCAATAGCTTCATATGGATTCTTGAAGGAGAGCACTTTTTGCGGTTGTTGCTCAAACAAATCAAGCCACTTGGCAAATGCAGCATAAACTTTAGCCTCGGAGCGATCATTCACATGCCCAAAGCTGATGGAAGTTCGTTTACCTTTGGGAGTGTAAATCTTGACAGTATAGTACACCCCATCGATTCTAAGCTTAGGGTTTTTTCGTTTTCCAGCCATTGTCAGTATCCTTATAAAAACAAAGTTACAACATTCAGACAATATTTTGGACAGTTTTCGGACAAGATGCAAGAAAAAAATGTATTTTCTGGTAAATTAGGATAAGTCGAGGCACAATGAGATACGTTCTGGCTTACAAAAGGGTTTCTATAACATCTTTATTGGCAACAAGTTACTGTGTTGTTGGTGTCAAGAATGCGTTTTTGTTCATTCTTAGAGCGAGAGGCTGTTAACCGCTAGGTCGTAGGTTCGAATCCTACTCGGGGAGATAAACAGGAATTGTCATGGTTTGCATCTTCTTGCATATCATCGCAAGTTGTTGCAAAGCAGGGGGTAAGGTCAATCCCACTGTTTTCATTTTGCGGCTCTGTGCAAGGTGATACGGCAGTGTTCAGTCCCCGATTTAGGCCACCTTTTTCGATTGCTCTTTGAAAGTGTTCTTCGTGAGTTTGAAGATAATGCTTTTGGGCAACGTCCGGGCTATTTCCCAGCCATCCGGTAACAACGTGAATAGGAAAGTCTTCTACCAGTTCGGTTTCCCTGCTGGCCCTTACGCTTTTTCCCAAGGTTCAAGGCCAGCACGTTTGATGATTCGATGAGCTTGGGTTCGGAGATTACTGCATCTGCGGTTTGTCTGTGCGGAAACCTATACACTTGAAATGGTTATTTGATTTCGACCCAGAGCTGGCGGATTTGTTGAAAGTGCCTCTTAGTGTCATTAGAAAGTAAGTTCAGGATGTGTTTTGTTTCGATACTATCTCCTTCTAATACCTCAAAGTATTTATTTTCAATCAGCGCTTCTTCAAGATGAAGTGCTTCAGATATTGCATTTATTAATGTAAAGTTCGGCTGAGCAGCATCTTGAATTAGTCTATTTACATACCTCAAGGAAGTTTCAATAGCTGCTATCGGAAATCTTTGTACAATAATCTTTTCTGAGCTCTCGTTAATATTGGATTGGAGTGAATCTAACCATTTGGCATGCTGAGTTTCCTCGCAGGACATTGCCTTCCAGAAATTTTCATATTCAAAGAACTTGTCCGCGAAAACAGTATATAGTCTGGCAAGTGCCTCTTCGTGTTTTTTCATTAGTTCCAATAACAATTCAGGTTTTTCGGCAATTTTCATACTTATGCCCTTTCTTAATATTTCTCTTTTTATAATACCTCATCTTATTTAATCGGCATTACAACAATACCTCTTAAGCTCTTTTGGACTTCACTGTCGGGATATCTTAAAGCACCAATCGAAGCATTAATTAAAACCGATTAAACTTAGATGGGAGATCCACCCAAAAATAGGGGATCATTAAGGAGAGTAGAAAACCAATCGTAAGCCTAAAATGCCAAAGTAAGGATGCTTCAATAATCAGTAAAAAAAAGTCATAAGGAATTAATCAACATAATGATTAGGCGATATTCAACTGTCGAGGAATAGGTCGTATTTGGAGAATAAGAAATAGATCTTCGCATCTTTCGGACACAACCTATCCCAAAACTTGGAATGATCTCTCAACTTCCAACTTCGGTTCTCTTATTCTTTCTTTTCTTTCTTGCCGCCCAATAATCCGCCAAGCCCTTTTATCAACTCCCCTGGCTTTTTGAGCACACCGCCGATTTCGTCCGGCACTTTACCGCCCAGGCTTTTTCCCAGTTGTTTTTCGACTTGCTTGTCCATCTCATTTGCCAGCCTTGCCTTCCCGGCCTGAACCAATGCTTCTTTGAGTTGCCCCTGCAGACCACCGGTATCAAATGCCAGACGCGGCTCGCTTACCGGCCCGACAATACGTATCTTCGCACGCAGGTTCTTCATGACCTCAAGGGCCTCTGAGGCCGTGCCCGAGTCTATTCCCCAAACCTGGTCTCCCTGCACCGTAGCCTCCATGTCGGCTATTGTCACCTCTACCGTAAGGTCCATCGAGTCACCAATAATCATACCGGTGATTTGGCCCGAAGCCGTCCCCTTCTTGAAGCCAAGCCCTGCACTATTGCCAAGGCTCTCCTGCATTTTGCTCAGGTCCAGACCGTCAAAATTGCCAGAGATCGGCAGCCCCTTACCCGCCGAGGCGAAGTCAAATGTAACAGACACAGATGCAGGCGTATCGTATGATTTCAACGTCGCACGGACCGGCAATTCAGCCGCCCACGCTGAATCGCTTATATTCTCGAGAGAAACTTTGCTGCTGCCAAAGAACTGCGAAGGGATTTGCACCTTGTCAAGCAGCACCTTCCTGGCAAGTATTCGAGGAGACGCTGCTGTTGCAGCTCGGGCCTTGAGGTATCCGAGATATTCCTCCGGTATTTCCTGCGAACTACTGTCAGAGCCCTCTTCTGCCTTCGGTAGCCACTTATGTATTTTCTGCAGCCATTCCTTCACGGCTTTGGCATCCTTCAGATACGTCTCAAGCTTAGCGATGTCCCCGGCTTCGATCTTGAAATTACATGGGTCGAAGACAGAAGGTTTCTGCGTGGTGTCGGTCTCCAACAACTCTCCCGGCTCGGCTCGCTCCTGGCCGAATTGCACATCTGACACCTGCACCTCATCCATAACCAGCTTACCCACAAGCAAGCTGTATAAGCCGATATCGGCGGAAATCTTCCCTATGGCTACTTGATTCTGCTCCGGTTTCTCAGGATCAGTCACCTCTATCCCCGATGCTGACACCGCTCCTCGCAACGCCGACAGCGCGAATGTGTCGAGATTGACCTCGGCGCCGTTAGCTTGTGTCATTCTGGTTGCAATATAATCCTTAGCCGCATCATCCTTGAGCAGCGTTGTAACTAATGCCGCCACCGCCAGAACCAGCACAGCAAATACTACACCGGCCTTGCGGAATATTTTGACCTTGGCCGTGAACAGTGATTTTGCATCTTTAGTGCGCTTGCCGACAAGCAGGCGATCTAAAACACGAACCCAACGGCGGGAATACCATTTCTTGAATTGCGCGGAACCCTCTTCGAACTTCAATAGCATCCGGCGAAATCTAATTACCGACCGAGCCAGCAACAGCCCCGCAATAGCCCCGACAACAGGACCGACTACTAAGGCGCCCACAAACGAGTACCGGTCAAAATCCGTGATGCCTATCACCGGCAACGATGCCAGGAAGCTCAATAAGCCGGACAGATGAGCATGAATCCACGCGCCTAAGTGAAAAAGGACCGGTGCTGCTGCAAAGCAGAGTGTCTTGCCCAAACCTGCTGTTAACAGGAACAGGCCCGTGTGAATGTTCAGGATCACAACAAGGATGAGCAGGGCCGTGTGAATGCCGGACCAACCAGGCATGATCCCAAACCAAAATCCCAAAAAAACCGAAAGGAATATGAAAACCGGTGAAACCTGCCCACGAAATACTGCAAGCATCTTACGAATCGGCTTTGGAAGAACACTAACCATATTGTCACCTCCCAGTCATAGATAAACGACTCAACCTTCAGTTTTACAGAATTCATTATACCACACAAGTATTTCCTCAGCCAAGATCAAGACCGCTGGCACGCAGCAAAGCCTCCTCGGCTATCAGATCGTGCTCCGGCGAGTAATCAGCGGCCTTCTCGCCGCGGATTATGCGGGCAAGATCGATAAGCTGCTCGTCATACCGCCCGGGCATCCTGGGCAGCTTTACTTCCTGGTAATCCTCCTTGTATTGGCCGCGGTTTCGATCCAGGGCCAACCGTAGCCGGGGACGTTCCAATGGGCGAATGTCCACCGTCCCCTTGTCACCGCAAACGACAAACTGACGCCTGGTCGAACCTTCCACTTCCATCACCGCGCTGCGAATCGTTGCGGTAGCTTTCGGATAATCAAACACGGCCAACCCGTTGTCGATGAGATTATCCAGCTCCGGCCGGGTCCGCTTAGCGTACGCCGTGACCGAATCGGGCCTGCCGAGCACAACCACCAGCGCATCCACTAAGTGACTGCCCAGATTCGACATCGTGCCCCCACGATACTGGGTCCACCCTTTTCGCTTTGAATCGCTAATGCTCTTGCTTATCACGCCATGCACCTCGAAGATGTCCCCGAGCCATCCCTCACGCACCGCCTTGAAACAAAACTGAAACGCCGGATTGTAGCGAAACATATATCCCGCCTGAACGGTGAGCTTGCGTCGGCCCGCTTCGTCCATCAGTTTTTTAAAAGCGCTCAGTGATTCGCCCGGTGGTTTGTCAAGATGT
>Ga0075123_10000769_pt1 | contig 16516 bp, 16 predicted proteins | sample AntAceMetag02UKX_FD_69808 | JGI IMG/M metagenome (GOLD analysis project Ga0075123, IMG submission 69808) | Saline lake microbial communities from Ace Lake, Antarctica - Antarctic Ace Lake Metagenome 02UKX | ecosystem: Environmental > Aquatic > Non-marine Saline and Alkaline > Saline | place... | reverse complement strand
GATCCTGTTACAATCAATTGCACATCTTTAACGTTTTCTGCAATTAGTTTTAATGTAAGACCGATATTGGTTATTCTCTGAGCTTCATCGATGAAAACAATTTTATTGTTGCCAATCATTGCTTTTAATTGAGTTGAAGTAACGTTAGTAAGTTGATATCTTATATCAGGTTCATCACCATTCAACCATAAAGATTTTATGTTTAAGTTTTTCTCTATTTCTTTGATAAGTGTAGTTTTACCGACTTGACGTGCTCCCATGATAACAATAATTTTATTCTTGTTAAGATGGGTAAAAATTTGATTCATCAAAGTTCTCTTAATCATAGTTACCTCACAAAAGACAAAATAGTTAGATTAATTTAAAACGCAAATATTTTATATATTTTGCGTATTGAAACGTAATATTATTCATGATTTTGCGTTTACTATCTCTTCATTGCAATCGTAGCCGGACTTCTTCTTCCTATTACCGGACCGTCTAGCACCTCGAATCCTGCTGAGATCATATTTTTCCTGATTTGTCTAGCACAGCTATAAGTACTCAGCTTTGCTCCGTTCTTCATTTTATTGTATATTTGTTGGAAGATCATTTCACTCCACATTTCAGGTTGCTTTTTAGGAGAGAACGGATCAAAGAAAACTCTATCGAATGTTTCGCCGGGCAGTTCATCAATTGTTTGTAAAGCATCTCCCAATAGTATTTGAATTCTATTGTTGTTATTATCGGTAACATCCAAGTTTTCTGCAATATTCCTAAAAGCGTCAAATTCGGTTTTTAAAATATCCAGGATTTCAATATCTTTCATTGCTTCAATTATTTTGAGATCATTTTCTAAACCGATTATTTGTAAATTATTGTGATCTTTGCAAGCAGCTATAGAATTATAACCAAGTCCAAAACAGAAATCGAGAATATGCATTCCATTTTCTATTCCCAGTGCATTTACATGCTTTTCAAATGCTTCTTCAATTGCACCGGAAACTGTGTGATAATGTTCACCTGCAATTTCGCTAAAAGCTGTGAATGAGCCGTCTTTAGTTTTAACTAATTTCATGATCAGATAAAATTATTTTTGTAGGATCTTTTGATAAGCTTGATATATCTCATCATTAAAACAGACGAAAACCACCTTCTTAATCTCGGAATATTCTTTCATATATTTTCGAACTTCTGTTAGGGCAATTTTGGCTGCTTTCTCTGCGGGGAATCTATATACTCCACAACTGATTGCAGGAAAAGCAATTGAATCTATCCCATTATGTCTGGCAATATCTAATGAGTTCTTATAACAATTTGTCAGCAATTCATCTTCTTTGGTTTTTCCGCCATGCCAAACAGGTCCAACAGTATGGATAACATATTTAGCTGGAAGGTTATAACCTTTTGTGATTTTCGCTTTTCCTATGGCACAACCACCCAGTTTTCTGCATTCACGTAATAGATTTTCGCCGGCTGCATTGTGAATAACGCCATCCACACCTCCACCGCCTAAAAGTGTTGTATTTGCAGCATTAACAATTGCACCAACTTTCATTTTTGTTATGTCGCCTTTAATCACTTGAATATTTTTCAATAGTTTGCCTTCAATTGTCTCGAGTATTTGTATTGTGTTTAATCCCAATTTTGTAATTTGGTATTTTTGATATGAACTTCTTGGTTTATTCGGTAATTTGTAAGCAATAAGTTTATTTGTTCTCAATAGTGATATTGCGCGTTTGAAATTTCCGGATTTTCCCTTTCGTCCAAGTTTTTCAGATATTTGTTTAATAGAAGCTTCCTGAAGTGAACAAATTTTTATTATTTGATAATGTAATTCTGTAAGATTCATCGGATCCCATTCAGAAACTGCAGGGGAAACAGGTAAATTTATTTGATCTAAATTCAAAAGTTTCTTTTTAGAAAGTGGTCCTCTCATCTTCCTGTAACGGTTAATTAAACTGTTTGTTGAAACATCATGTGAACTAATTACTTTTGAAGAATTCAGCTCAGGTAATATCTTCTTAGCAAGCGGTTTTCCAAACTCTACACCCCACTGATCAAAACTGAATATGTTCCAAATAACACCTTGTGTAAAAATTTTGTGTTCGTACATTGCAATAAGACTTCCCAAGGTTCTGGGAGTTAATTGTTTGAAAAGAATTGAATTTGTAGGTCTATTTCCTTTAAAAACTTTATAGGGTAAAATTTTATTTATTTGTTTTTCCGTTTTTCCCATCTTTTTCAATTCAGAAATTACTTCTTCTTTTGTTTTACCGTTCATCAATGCCTCGGTTTGAGCGAAAAAATTTGAAAGCAATTTCTGATGATGATCTCCAATAGGATTATGGGAAATTGCCGGAGCCAAAAAATCGCAAGGTATCATTTTAGTCCCTTGATGTATCAGTTGATAAAATGCGTGCTGTCCGTTTGTTCCAGGTTCTCCCCAAATAATCGGACCAGTTTGATAATTCACTAAATTGCCAGCACGATCAACATATTTGCCATTACTTTCCATATTTCCTTGCTGCAAGTATGCTGGAAATCTATGGAGGTATTGATCGTAAGGTAATATTGCTTCGCTTTCAGCACCAAAAAAATTATTATACCAGATACCGATGAGTGCAAGGATAACTGGAATATTTTCTTTAAAAGGAGTTGTAGTAAAATGATTGTCCATGGCATGAGCACCATCTAATAATTTTTCGAAATTATTGAAACCAATTGCGCAGGAAATAGAAAGTCCGATTGCACTCCAAAGCGAATATCTTCCGCCTACCCAATCCCAAAAATCAAAGATATTTACCGGATCGATACCGAATTCAATTACACTTTTTTCATTGGTAGAAATTGCCACGAAATGATTTTTAATAGAATCATTATCTTTCAAATGAGACAGAAACCATTCTCGTGCAGAATATGCATTTGTCATAGTTTCTTGTGTTGTAAATGTTTTTGATGAGATAATGAAAAGTGTTGTTTCCTGCCTCAGTTCCTTAAGTGTTTCTACAAGATGAGTGCCATCCACATTAGAAACAAAATGAGCATTAATTCCCATATTGTAAGGTTTAAGAGCTTCCGTTACCATTAGGGGTCCTAGATCAGAACCACCGATTCCGATATTCACAATATCAGTTATTGGTTTACCTGTAAATCCTTTCCACTGTCCTGTTATAATCTTATCAGAGAATTCTTTCATCTGCATAAGAACTTTGTTTACTTCGGGCATTACGTCTTTTCCCTTTAATAATACTGGCTTATTGGAACGGTTTCTAAGAGCTGTATGCAGAACAGCACGATTTTCTGTTTCATTGATCATTTCACCGGAAAACATGTCATCAATAGCTGATTTTAAATCGATTTCTATAGCTAACTGTAAAAGCAGATTCAATGTTTCATTAGTAATGATGTTCTTAGAAAAATCTACGAGGATATCTTCAAAGTTAAGTGAGAATTTATTGAACCTCTTATTATCTTTTTTGAATAAGTCTTTCATTTGAATATTTTTCATTCTTTGGAAATGTTCTTCCAGATTCATCCAAGCAATCGTTTTGGTTGGATTGATCTTATTTAACATAATACTCTCCAATCTTTAAAGAAGGTGTTTTTGATATTGATATTTCTACCATCACAATAAATACTCCACAAAATATTTTATTCACTTTCAGCACAAAAGAGATAAGCCTTAATACCATTTGTAAATTTTTCTAAATTTTGTTTTGGGATTAAACCTATTTGAACTGCCTTACTCACGATTCCGATCTCTATTAGAATTTTATCATTTTTCTGAGTTATATAAATCGGAAAGAAGAATCCATTACTGAAAAAACTGAGAGGTTTACTTAATATAATTATCCCTGCTTTACTATCAAAGTGATCTATTTCATATTTTTTATCAGCAGCAAATTTGATAATAGTCTTGATGATTACTTGATGTTTTTTCGATGAAATTATGGGGAATAGATTTTTTGGTTTTTTGGTTAATAATTGGTTAGAACTTCGCATTGTCGAAACTGCTAAAATAATAAATAAGAAAATTAAAATCGGATAGAAAATAATAAATAATTCCATAAATTCTCCTTAATGAACGTTTATAAATTCAATACTCTTTTTTGCTATCAATTCTTTATCATAATCCAGTGGTGCAACATGATAGGAATTTTCTAACCAGATCAATTTTTTATCTTTTGATCCCAATTTTTTCATAGTATATGTTGCGCTAATTTTGGGAACAGCATGATCTCCTTTTGATTTAAAGATAAGACATGGCTGTAAGATATTCGATTGCATTTTATCTACTTCTCTTATTAACTTCAGCATTTCATTAATCCCATTTGTAGGAGTTCTATCATAAGCATATTCTTTAGAATTTGGATCTTTTATATCGGAAGCAATAGCAGGAACGGATCGAATAAACTTAGTTAAAATTGGTACGAACCAAAATTTTGGATTAGTGAATTTGCTGGTATGATTTATTAGAATAGTACCAGCGACCTCAGGATGTTTCCCTGTAAGATATAAGGCAAGTTCTCCACCGAGCGATAAACCGCAGAGAAATATTTTGGAACACTTTTCCTGCAATACTATAAATGCTTTTTCCACGTCATTTACCCAGTCGGTATATTTCACAGAATTCATATCCTGCCATTTTGTACCGTGTCCCGCAAGGCAAGGCAATTCTACATTATAACCGGCGTCTGCAAATTGTTCAGCAAGAAATTTCATTGATGAAGTTGTTGAGGTTAATCCATGAATTACGAGAACACCAATTTCACTTTTTGTCGTATAAGAAAACGGTTGATGATATTTTTTTAAATCCATATTCATTCCTCCAAATGAAATAATAAATTTACTTTGCGGATAATAGCTAACCTCCTCAATGGTAAATTGTATTGAAAACCATTACACAGGTCAAGACCATGAGATATGCAAGAGAGTTCCAGCATTGTTTGCTGCGCAAGCCAATACATCATTCGTAAAGTTTATTTCCAATCTAATGAACGTTTTACTGCTTTTTGCCATTTATTATATAATTTTGTTCTTTTTGTTTTAGGCATATTAGGCTTCCATATTTCCCTTTCTTTCCAGTTAGCCTCTAATTCTTTTTTATTTTTCCAGAAACCAACTGCAAGTCCGGCGACATAAGCAGCACCAAGAGCAGTAGTTTCGGTAATAATTGGTACAATTACAGAAGCATCTAAAATGTCCGCTTGAAATTGCATTAACAATTTACTGGCTGTCATTCCGCCATCAACTTTCAACTCCTTGATTTTCAAACCGGAATCTTTCTGCATTGCTTCAAATACATCTCGGGTTTGGAAGGCAGTAGCTTCTAAAACTGAACGTGCGATGTGTGATTTATTCACAAAATGGGTAAGCCCAATAATTGTTCCGCGTGCACCAGAATTCCAATGTGGTGCAAAAAGTCCTGAAAAAGCGGGAACAAAATAGACACCACCATTATCAACTACCTTCTCGGCAAGATCATTGATCTCGTGTGATTCATTTATTAAACTAAAATTATCACGGATCCATTGAATTAACGATCCGGCAATGGCAACCGAACCTTCCAAAGCATAAACAGTTTTCTGCCCTTTTATCTGGTAACCAACTGTTGTAAGTAATCCATTTGTGGAATGATAAATTTCATTTCCGGTGTTTAGCAAAATAAAACATCCGGTGCCGTAAGTGTTTTTTATATCTCCTTTTTGGAAACATGTTTGCCCGAAAAGTGCAGCCTGCTGATCTCCCAGAATTCCAGAAATTGGTATCTCTTTTTTAAATGCTGTTTTTGTTTTTCCGTAAATCTCGGATGAGGAACAAATTGAAGGCAGCATTCTTCGTGGTATATTAAGTATTTGTAATAATTCATCATCCCAATTGAGAGTTTTTAGATCCATCAGCATTGTGCGGCTAGCATTAGTTACATCTGTTATATGTTTTCCACCTGATAAATTCCAAATTATCCAGCTATCCATATTTCCAAATATTGCTTCTCCGCTTTCTGCAGCTTCCCTGAGACCTTTCACATTATCTAAGAGCCATTTTATTTTTGGACCGGAAAAATAGGTTGCGATGGGAAGACCAGCTTTCTGCTGAAATATTTTTTCTTTGTTTTTCAAAGATATACAAATTTTATCAGTGCGTGTATCTTGCCAGACAATGGCATTATGATATGGTTTTCCGGTTTTTTTGTTCCAAATAACTGTAGTTTCCCGTTGATTTGTAATTCCAATAGCTGCAATCTGATCCTCGGATATTTTGGTTTTCTGAAAAGTTTTTTTTATAACCTTTTTTGTGTTATTCCAAATTTCAAGTGGATCATGTTCCACCCAACCGGCTTTTGGAAATAATTGTTTATGCTCAATTTGGTGGGAAGCTATGATATTGCTTTTGTGATCGAACAGAATAAATCTTGTGTTTGTTGTTCCCTGATCGAGAGCTCCAATGTATTTCTTCATTCTACTTCCTTAAGCCACAAAGTTACTAAGACACGAAGAACAAAATTGTATATTCTCTCTGTGTTCTCTGTTATATTTGTTTCTCTGTGTTGAATAACTTCTTTCATAAATTATGATTCGCTTTTTTCTTTCAGATATTTCTCGTATTTTTTTACTAATCCAGGAAATTTCTTTAGGTCACTCTTTCCTTTTGCTGTAATATCATAAATTCCATGATCAACTCTTTGAAACCAACTATAGAAATTACTGTATAAGATGGAAAGAGTTTTTTTGCCTGAATTGTATTCTCTTAATTTTTTAGGAGTTGTTGCACCTATTTCTTTTAAATAAACTGCAATTTGAATAACATTTTCTCTGTAAGCAGTGACTATCTTTGTTTTGTTGGAACCACCCAAATTAAGATTTTGTGACCGGTTTTCAACTTCTTTTAAAATTGCTTTTCTCCGTTTAGAAATCTTCTTTCGTTGGAACTCGATAGGGTGAAAAACAATTTTAACAGGATTTACAGGATTATCAACATCTACGAAAATTAGACCAAGTTCCAGACGCCGAAGAATATGTTGAATTCCTTTCCAGTGTTTTTTTGATCTTATAGAAGGTTTTGGAATTGCTACATACACAGAATCGGTTATACGTTGTCTGTCAGTAGCTTGGATAAAAAGCTGCAGATTAGCACTTAATTTTAATTCGATAATGATCAATTCATCATCTTTTGTAGCAGTGATATCGCAATTTTTTACTTCGGCTCTAACCTTGTAACCACCTGCTTCCAAATATTTTTTTACCGGTTCAAAGAGATCTGATTCCTTCATTAATATTAAATAACAACAGATTTACAATGTTTTTGATATAATTGGATTTTCTGGATTCACTTTAAATAATAAACCCGTTTTCCCGATAATATTTACCAGAATTGCTTCTGTCGCTTTAGCCAATTCAATCATCATTTCTTTCCGTATATTTCTATCTGAATGGGCAACAGAGAATTTTACTAATTCCCGTGCTTTCAATGCTTCATTCACACTGCTTACAACACTTGGTGTTACACCTTTTTCGCCAATTTTTACAATTGCATCCAATTGTTGTGCTATTGATTTTAATTTTGCTTTTTGCTTGTTCGTTAATTCCATTTTAAACTCCAAAGTTATAAAATTTTTCTATTTCAATTCCCAATCCGCAAGCTAGCCGATTCACGAAATTAAAATATGCTGTAACTTGTGCAATATCCAAAATAGCTTCATCATCAAATCCGACTTTGCTTAAATTGAGTATATCTTCTTCCTTCACTTCACATGTATTTGAAGTAATTTTTACAGCATATCCCAACATTATTTTTTCTGCATTCGAAATATTAGCAGAATGAAAATCTTTTTTGATCTGTTCAGTGAGTTTTTCATCTTTTGTTACTTTATAGAGCGACGCTCCATGATGGAAAATTCAGTAGTGACATTTGTTCTCTACAGAAACTACAGTAGCTATCATTTCACGTTGAGCGCGGGTTAGACTTGATTTCCCGAACATGATGCTGCGATAAAATTGATAGTGTGATTCCAATGACTTAGGATTTAAACTTTGAACTTTAAGAATATGAGCTATTTTTCTACCTTTTCCAGCAATTGATTCATAAACGTCTTTCAGTTTTCCCTCGGCTTTGTTTTCTTCTATCATTTTTATGTATGACAAGTGTTATCTCCTTTATTGAATTTCTTCAAATTCAAGTTCAAATCTATCTTTGCATTTATTAGCTTGAATGAATTTCACATTCGGATATTTACATGATTTAACAAGTTTAATAATATCTTGCACTTTGCTATCTTCTTGATTAAGTTTACAACCAAAATTGATTTCAACAAGACTTTTTTTATTGAATTTTATTGAATCGACTGCTGATATTATTCTATGTTCTTTTTCATAATACCATTGATGAGATTTTGTATATGCACAATTAAAAAAAAAATTATTATTATCTTTGAAGTAATTAATCTTTTTTATTTTTTTAGGATATATTACTTTTTTTATTGGCATTTTATGGTAATTCCAATCGTCTTCATGAAAGAAGCGGTTATCATAAGAAGAATCAAACTTTAGACATAGACCTTCATGAGAAGCAGCATAGTGAGACCACATTAAAATATTTGTTTTCTCTTCACAGAAACAGGCCACTCTATTTTTAGATGTGAAATTTGATTGACCATTTTCAATCCACTTTTCGAATTCTTTAGGATTTTCTTTGCAATATTGAAGCATTTGATTGTATTGTTCTTCTGGAATATTAGGAGGTCTATATATGATTTTTCTAAATTCATCATCAGTGAAATTGAGATTATGTGGAACAAAATAATCAAATGGATCATTAAAATCTAATGGACTTGAAAACCAAATTTGGTTATTTGTTAAGTTTTTAATAGTGTAATCATTTATAGGCATAAATTTGTAAAAATATCTTCTCATGGATTTATTACTCTATCATAGCTCATCATCGTTAAATCAGGGCTTTTTTTATTCCAACTCAAAACTATCACCAAACTTTGGAACTGTAACTTTCCAACCATAAGTCTGCTTGATCTTCTCTGCCATAGACTGACTCGCTTCTGCTTCTCCATGAACCATGAAAACTTGCTTTGGTGCTTTATTAAAAGGCATCAACCAAGCCAGCATTTCATTGTAATCTGCATGTCCGGAAAACCCATCTATAATCTCTATCTGAGCATTTATCGGAACCTGTTTACCGTGAATCTTTACTGTCTCTTTTTTCTCCTGAATTGTCCTGCCGCGTGTTCCTTCAGCTTGATAACCCATTAGCAAAACTGTATTTTTTGGATCAGGTAAGCGTTGTGCCAAATGATGCAAAATTCTACCACCTGTAACCATTCCACTGGCAGAAATAATGATCACACCGGATCGATGTTTATTGATACTCATCGATTCTTCTCTTGAGCGACAAATATGCAGATTTTTTGGGTGGAAAATATCTTTACCCTGCATTTTCTGCATACGAGAATAAAGGTCAAAATCATTGATGTGATCTTTGAAAATGTCAAGTGCCTTAATCGCCATGGGAGAATCCACGAAAATAGGATAAGATGGAATTTTCCCTTCTTCTTCCAATAAGCGTAAAAGATACAACAACGTTTGTGTTCTGCCTACACTAAAAGCCGGAATAACCAGTGAACCATCTCTTTTCATACTTCTATCGATCACTTTCACAAGGTCGGAAATAGGATCGGAGGATTCATGTAAACGCTGTCCGTAAGTTGATTCTAAAATTAGATAATCTACATTATAAACCTGATCCGGTTCATTCAAAACCGGTATTTCCGGACGTCCCAGATCTCCGCTAAAGACAATTTTACGAGATCCCTCTGTTTTTTTTGTTTTAACATCTATCAGTGCCGAACCTAGAATATGACCGGAATCATGAAGCTTGATGCGGGTATTTTCAGAAAGTTTAAAGAAATCACCATAATGTATTGGTTGAAATAAGTTAAGAGTTTTTTCAGCATCTTCTTTTGTGTATAATGGCATTGCCGGTGAGTGCTTGGAAAATCCTTTTTTGTTAGCCCATTTTGCATCTTCTTCCTGGATGTGAGCACTATCTTTCAGCATTACTTTACATAGTTCTGCCGTGGCATGAGTACAAATAATTTTTCCTCTAAAACCTTCACGAACAAACTTGGGCAGGTAGCCACTGTGATCGATATGAGCGTGTGTGAGAAGAACGTAATCGAAAGTAGAAGGAGCAACAGGAAAGACTTCCCAATTTTTTAAACGAACGCGCTTAGGACCTTGAAACATCCCACAGTCTATCAATAGATTTTTCCCTTCGATTTCTAAATGAAAACGTGAACCGGTTACCGTGCCGGTTGCACCATAAAATGTAAGTTTTGGCATAATAATTCCTTAATTTAATTAGTTATTGCGAGGTGTCTTCCAATTAACTCTAATTCGGCAATCTGGTTACTACAAAGATTGCTTAGTTAGTATCTTCAAGAAAAGAACTCACAAAAACAAATCCATTTCAATTTATAGAAAATAATTAGCAAGAAAAAATAAAAACCCCCATTCCAAAACTTCTGAAATGGGGTTCCTATCTGGGAGGTGCAGGGAGACTAATTATTCATACCTCAGAGCATCTATTGGATTTAAATTAGCAGCTTTCCTAGCTGGATAATACCCGAAGAAAATTCCCACAGCAGCACTAAAAGCCATGGAAAGAAATACAATAGTTGGATTAATAATTGTGTAAATTCCCGTGAAGTTATTCATAAACAACGAAATTCCAACAGCCAGCAGAATCCCGATAATACCTCCAATGAAACTGAGAGTGATTGATTCAGCCAGAAACTGGGTGAGTACATCACGACTACGTGCACCGATTGAAAGGCGAATCCCAATTTCACGGGTTCTTTCTGTAACCGAAACCAGCATTATATTCATAATACCGATTCCACCCACAATGAGAGAAACTCCGGCTATTGCAGCCAAAAGCAGCGTTAGAGTTTCAGAGGTTTCAGAAGCCATCTTCGTGATCTCGGTTTGACTTCGGATCATGAAATCATCATCATCACCATAGTCAATGTCATGTTCTCTGCGCATGATCTCTTCCACTTCGGACTGGGCTGCATCTATTTCTTCCAATGAATTAGCGCTTACGTAGATCATGTTAATTTTATCTTTGCCTTTTAGCCTAGTGAGAACAGTGGTGGCAGGCGCAAGGATAGTATCATCCTGATCGTTCCCCATGCCCGTTTGCCCTTTCTCTTCCAAAACTCCAATAACAGTAAAGGGAGTATTATTGATACGAATTTTTTCACCAACTGCTTCCATATCAGGAAAGAGTTCATCTGCCACGGTTTTTCCCAGAACAGCAACTTTCTTTTTGTATTTCACATCTTTGGCAGTGAAGAATTCACCCGATTCCAGATCCCAATCTTTGATGTCTAAAAATTGCTCTGAAACACCTTCTACTGAACTATTCCAATTACCTGTTCCACCGATGATTTGACCTCCAGATCGAACGCTGGCAGATACATATTTCACATGTACAGCTTCTTCCAATATAGCTTCGCAATCGGAAAGTTTCATTTTGTTCCTGCTACCGGCTCCACGATTAACTCCACCTTGATTACTGATGCCGGGAAATACCATCAGAAGATTCGTTCCCAGGGAATTGATCTGCTTTTCTATCTGAGCTTGTGAGCCTTGTCCTACGGCTACCATCACGATTACAGAGCAGACACCAATGATGATTCCAAGAGAGGTTAGAATGCTGCGCATTTTGTTTTTCATGATGCTTTGCAGAGCTATTTTTTGGATTCTATTCCACTTCATTATCTACTCCTCAATCCAGTTTGCCAGTACTGTTTTAGCAGATTGCTGCTGTTCTACTTTATTATCTTGGATTACATGTCCATCCCGTAGTACAATGGTGCGTTTGGCATACTGGGCAAGATCATGTTCGTGAGTTACCAGGATTATTGTTTTTCCCTGTTCGTTCAATTCTTGAAAAACCGACATTACTTCCACCGAAGTCTTGGAATCCAGATTCCCGGTCGGTTCATCTGCCAGAATTATAGCGGGATCATTAACTAAAGCTCTGGCGATTGCAACGCGTTGCTGTTGTCCACCTGAAAGCTGGTTGGGAACGTGATCAATTCTATCTGCCAACCCCACAGACTCAAGTGCTTTGATGGCTTGCTGGCGTGGATTTTTAATGCGTTCCTTGCGATCATATAGAAGTGGAAGCTCTACATTTTCCAGGGCTGTTGTGCGGGGAAGTAGATTAAATCCCTGAAAAACAAAACCTATTTTCTGGTTACGGATATCGGCATATTGATCCTTATTTAAAGAATTGGTATCGCTTCCATCCAGTTGATAATTTCCTTCAGTCACATCATCTAAACAGCCGATGATGTTCATGAGGGTTGATTTTCCAGAGCCGGAAGCTCCCATGATAGCCACAAATTCACTTTCGTTTATGGTTACATCAACACTGCGCAGAGCACGTACTATCACATCGCCCATTACATAGTTTTTTACGATTTTATTCATCTCAATTACAGGTTTCATTTTCTATTCCTAAAATGGTCGCATCATGCGCATATTACTGGAATTATTGCTGGATGATTTGGAAGCTGTGGTTTGTTTTGAGATTACCTGCATTCCAGCTTCAATGTCTTTTCCACTCACAATTTCAATTTTACTACCATCGGTAGAACCGGTTTCCACAATGCTCATTTGCAGATCACCGATATCGTCCAGATACCAAAGTTTTGTTGCATCTTTCATTTTTTGCGGATTCATTCCTTTTCCCATTTGTGGTCGAGATGTAGTCTCCTCAGCAGAATTCTTTTCTCTTTCTGCTCTGCGTTTCTGCATCATTTCCATCAAAGTACTTTCATCGGGAGTGAAGGTGAGAGCAAAACGGGAAACCAGCAAAACATCTTTTTTCTGTTCGATAATGAAATCGATAGTTGCGGTCATACCAGGTAGTAGCAATCCTGAATCGTTGGAAGTCTCTACTACAACTGTGTAATTCACTACATTGGAGATGGTTTCCGGCTGCAAACGAATCTGTTTTACCACTCCTTCAAATGAATCATCTGGATAAGCTTCTACGGTGAAAACCGTTTGCATTCCGGTTTTTATCATGCCGATATCGCTTTCATCCACATTAGCATAGATTTCCATATTCTGCAGGTTTTCTGCGATGTAAAAAAGCGTGGGAGAAGAAAAGCTGGCTGCCACTGTTTGACCTTCTTCGATGCTGCGATCTATCACCTTACCGGTGATGGGAGAGCGAATAACGGAATATTTATTAATGTTCAATTCAGCTTTTTCAAAATTAGCTTCTGCACTCAATAAACCGGCATAATTTGTTTTCATAGCTGTTTGGGAAATCTCCAGTTCCAATTCCGAAATATAATTTTGTTCGAATAATTTTAGATCGTTTTCATATTCTTTTTTGCTGAGTTCATATTGAGCTTTTGTTCTGATCAGATCAGCCTTGGAACTGCGCAAATTGATTGCCAATTGGGTTGTATCCAGAATTGCCAAAATTTGATTTTTCTTCACATCGTCATTGTAATCTGCAAACACCTTACTCACAGTCCCTGAAAGTTCCGTTCCCACTTCCACAGCTCCAACAGCTTCCAGTGTTCCTGTGCAGGAAACCAGATTTTCCAGATCACCTCGTGTAATTTCTGTAAATTCATACTCTGTTTCGGAACTACCATTTTTTTTTGAAATTAAATAATAAGCTCCACTACCGATAAGAACAATTACGAAAATTATTAACCATATCTTTTTCATTTTCCCCTCACTTATTTTCATTTACTTATAGAGACATTGTATTGAAAGATTGTCTGCGAAAAACATGAAGGATTATTCAAAAAAAAATCCCGAGGAAAATAAAAATGATTTTTCCCGGGATTTGAGATAAAATTTGTATAATTTACCTAATTAACATTTCGAACCAAACGAACATAGTTGTAATAACGTTCTCCACCTTCACCGGCAGGACCGCCTTCAACTTTAGTATCGAAGCGTACAGCTCCAGCACCGTGAAAATCTTGTCCCTCAGCATTTACAGCCATTCCAAATGCTACATACCAGGCATAATAATATGCTCCACCTGATTCAAACAGGGCAGATGTACTGGTCCAATAATAGGGATAATCATCATCACCAGCTTCATTTATTATCTGAGTACAGGTAAACAAAGGATCAATCGCTGCTCTATCTAAGGCAGGATCAGAAGCTCCGGGTGCATAAGAATAATCAACAATACTTTGCAGTTCTTTCACATTTGGTAATCTCCAATCAGTAAAACCTGCATACTCAGAATTTTCTGCATAAGATAGTGCATTTTCCCAATCAATACCTTCAGTGTTATTTATTTGAGACCACATCAATCCAGTTGCATTATCTGTAATAGTGCCATCACTGTTATCAACGAATTCATTTGTACCATAAACATTCCCCCGAACAGCACGTACTTGTTTTGAGAATGGATCCGGAGGTCGATTTTCATCCCGGTTATTATCACTATTCATATTTCTCATTCCAGGAGAAGGTTCATTTTCATTTTGTTCAGGAGGAGGACCTTGTACACCTGGATAAGCTTTGATATGACCAGTTACATGGTTTACTCCGAAAACTGCATCTTCTCCACCTTCTACTGTAACACCAACATATTCATTTGATGACCAATATTGTTCATCTTTAGTGATTTGGCCTGTTGCTAATACGAAATAATTTATATCCAGATATGGCCAACCAATGCTGAAATCGCTGATCAAGAAAAGTTCTTTTAAGGAAGGTACACGCCAATCATTATATCCGGCAAGTTCTAGGTTTTCACAATATTCAACTGCATTTTGATAACTGAATCCGTCTGAATCTGGAATTTTCTGCCACATTAAACCAGTATTGGTATCTGTAACAGTTTCGTTATCATTATCAACAAACGAAAAATCTGCACCGGATAGATAGTTTGCATCCTGACCGAAGAAGGGTTCTCCCTTAACGGGAACATCAATAACTTCTCCATCGCTATTGTAACATTCTACCTGTCCAGTTTCAACCAGGGTATAATCATAACTTGTCCCTGGATCATTTCCATTGTTGTTATTAGATGTAGTTTCACTGCAAGCTGACAAGATAGACAGAAATGCTATTACAATTAATAATTTGCTGATACTTTTCATTTTACTTCTCCTGATCTTGTTTCATTTCTTTATTTCAAAAGCAGCATTTTGCTGAAATATGAATTTCCATTTGCACTAATACTGTAGAGATACATACCAGATGAAACTGGTTTATTTTTTTCGTCATTGCCATTCAATACAATTGAGCCCTGATTTGTAAGCTCAGAAAATCTTTTCACTTTCTCACCTTTAATATTATAGATAATGATTTCAATATTTTCCTTCGCATCACCGCTAATCTCAAAATTAATTGTAGTGGTAGGATTGAACGGATTGGGATAGTTACTCAGTTTTATCTGAACTGGAGTTAAATTTCCCATTTCATCATCATTCACACCGACAACAGGATCAAAATCTCTAACTAAGCGTACATAATTGAATATTCTGACAACATCACCCTGTGGTCCGTTTCCATATGGGAAATTTGCTGGATCTCCATCTTTTGGATCACTGCGCTGCGCTCCTGCACCATGAACATCTATTAAGGTATAATTTCCAGACATGGGAGGTTCTTCCATCCAGCCCAAAGCTCTGCCGAAGGAAACGTACGATGCAAAACCGCCATTATCGGAAGTCCAATTTTCATGTGTAGTACCGCTCCAGTAATATGGGTAATCTGTTTCTCCTCCTACATTGGTAATTTCTGTGCAGTTAAAGAGAGGATCAATAGCTGCTGAATTTAATGTGTCTGGAGCGCGCGTGTAATCTAAAATACTCTGCAGTTCTTTTACGTTTGGCAATCTCCAATCGCTGTAGCCAAGATAATTTTCGGTATTTTTCTGCTGAACCCAGGCTAGTGCTTCTTCCCAGTTCAGAGTTTCTTCGCTGTCATTTTGAGACCACATCAACGCGCTGGAGTTATCAGATATTGTTTCATTCCCATTATCATCAAAATCGTTAATTCCATAATTTTCATTACCACGAACATAATATACATAGAATTTTTTGTCTTCAGTTTGGCCAGGCATAGGTCCGGTTCCATAACCTTTAATACGACCATCGGCAAAATTAACGCCAAACATCATTTCTGGGTCCCCCACATAGAGTGTAGATGTTATCATCTGTGCATCAATCAAACGTTCACCTGCCAATGTATCACCATAGGCAAATTCGAAGTAATCGGTATCGATAAATGAAACTAAATCTTCAGCAGAACCTTCAAATCCGCTGGGATCAATACCGCTGAATAAAATGAGTGAGTATTGTTCTTTTATGGTAGGAATTCTCCAGTCGTTGTATCCGCCAATATTTACATTCGAGATACTGTTCATAGCTTCTTCATAAGACAATTTGTCGTCAACATCAATGTCTCCATCTCCATCGGTATCGCAGGTTTTGCTCCACATCAATCCGGTTACAGTGTCAGTG
>Ga0075123_10000767_pt1 | contig 16525 bp, 13 predicted proteins | sample AntAceMetag02UKX_FD_69808 | JGI IMG/M metagenome (GOLD analysis project Ga0075123, IMG submission 69808) | Saline lake microbial communities from Ace Lake, Antarctica - Antarctic Ace Lake Metagenome 02UKX | ecosystem: Environmental > Aquatic > Non-marine Saline and Alkaline > Saline | place... | reverse complement strand
TTTGGTTGTAAATGTTTAACTGTCAACAAGTTACATTATAGCCGAGACGGAGGAACTTGCAAGTTTTTAATGACTGTAAGTCATTGAAATATATAGATTTGTGTGTTTTACAGAAGGCTTCGTCTTTGTTAGTGAAAGGAGACGTTGATTGACTGAGCCTGAGCAACAGGACACTTGTGAAAACACAATAAAATCGGATGCTCGCCGGGCTCTGACGCCGGAGATGCTGGTATGCAGATATCATTCTGCGGTTCTGGCGTTGTGCATAGCCCGTACGAAGAGCGTCCATGACGGTGAGGACATTATGCAGGAAGTTTTCTTAAAAGCAGTTGAACAGTTTGATACCTTGCGGGACCACAGTCGGGCGCGTCCCTGGCTGCTGAAAATCGCTCGCAGGATGTGTATCGACTATCATCGCAACCGCCGGCGGCTTGAACGCAAGGGTGAGTTGCACTCAGTTCTAAATGACGTACCGGCCCCGTCGGATTCACGGTATGGCTATGTCGCACGCCTGCACGAAGCGCTGTCAAAACTGCCGGAGCATTATCGTGAAACAATTTCTCTTTATTACTTAGACGGCCGAAAGTGCGCCGGCGTAGCCGAAAGCCTGGGAATAAGTGAAACCGCCGTCAGACGAAGATTAGTCCGTGGCAGGTTGATGTTGCATGACCTGCTTGTGGAGGACAGACCATGAGCAATCAAAATAACTGTAAAAATCGCCGGGAAGAAATCGCAGCCTTGGTGCTCGGTGAACTGCAAACCGACGCCGCCGAGCAAATCAAAAAGCATATCGACACGTGCACGAACTGTCGGGATTTCTACAAGTCAATGACCGATGAAGAAGACAACATCCGGGCTGCGTTCGATGCGATTGCCGCCGGCAGCGAGAGTAAGACCGATGGGCTCATAAAACAGTTGGCTGACAGTGACAAAGATGTGTCAGCCGGCGCAGAGCGCCAAGGGCGCTCGATTGCCCTCAAACAAATAACCAGGGTGGCAGCCGCGGTAGTTGTTCTCGCAGGTTTGTTTCTGTATACCTGGCTGGGCCGAAACATTGACACCGAACCGCTTAACTTTATTACTTTGCTAAGTCGTGCTTCTGCTGCAGAGCAGTCGCTGTTCTCAGGAGACGGCATCGTACACATTGTCAACGAGATAATAGTGTACCCGGCAGCGGAAGATACCGTCGCTAATGACAGGCTCGACGAATTGAACCTGAGCGCAAAGCACCGTGAGTACATTGAGAAATCGAATTCGTGGCTCGATTACAACTGGCTACCGCTTTGTTCATTAGGAGCCGATGGCCAGTTTCGCTACAACCAGCTCAAACTTGCTACCGATACTCCGGAACCTTACACGATAACCGACCAGGCCTGGTACGACCCGGCGACAGGTCGGTTTGCACGGCTTATGCAAAGCGACGACAAAGTTGTATTTGCCAATTCTTATGATGGTGACTTTGTTTACTTCTCACAAACCGATACAGACGGTTCATTGCAATTAGTTAAGCAGCCGATTTCGGAGAAGTTCACATCACCGGAGGACCCGGCTGCGTTTTTAGGGCTCAGTGCAGGACTCAAAAGTACGCTCAAGGAAGAAGATGCCCGGCAGATACAGGAAGTCATCGAGGAGACACTTGAGGACGGCTCAGCCGTTCTTACGTACAAGATCGGTTTCGAGGACCTCTTTGGCGATGTGAACACGTACTGGCTTTTCAGGGTTCGCGCCGATGACAGCACAATAGCGGAAATGGAATTTGTTATAAACGAGTCAACACAGTTGGTAATGCGGCGTGTTCTCGCCGAATCCACTGATGAGGTGGGTACATGGTGGGACCTGTCCGAAATTGACTTGAAAACCGATGTCAAAGAAGAGAGTCCCGACGTCAAGGTTGCTGCCAATATGGTAATCCCGAATGTTTCGGTTAAGCACATGGCCGAGCGAGCGACATTTGAGACCTACGTTTTTGCCGCCAACCCGCCTTGGACGACTGAACGCGAGATTACAGACTGTATCGACCCGCCGAGTCCGGGCCATCGAATGTTTTTAATCGCCCACCGGGCGGATGACGGCCGACACGTCGTGCTCGTACAGGCACAAACATACAATAATATGCTCAAGAAGTTCATCGGCTCGGGAGAGCCGCTGTACACTTCGCCAAACGGCTTCAAGGTCTGGTCTGGCGGTTCTGCCGAAAAATGGTGGACCAACATCATACTAACCAGCGCCAGTTACAGCATAAAAGACGCGCCCGCAGACGATCGTGTCGGTTATGCCCTTGAATCACCCGCTGGAACGATACCATGCCTGGCGATTAACGGCCCAATCAGCGACCAGGAACTACGAAGCCTGGTCGATAGTCTCGTGCCGGCAAAAGTATATCAACCAATACAAGGAGATCCTGATGAGTAAAGCAAAAGTATGGGCCTTATTGTTGGCTACGGCGGCATTGATGGCCGCCGGCGCCGTGAAAGTTTCAACAGAACGGCAAGAGCCAGTCAGTATTCGCAAAATAGAACCGCAGGTCGTGATTTACACGATACATCGGGGCAGCTATGAAAAAGCCGCCATGGCGATAGGACAGTTGTACGCACTGGCCGGCAAAAACCAGATTAGGCCGCGAGGCAATTGCTACTACGTTTACCTTAACAATCCCAATCACGTATCAAGCGAACACTGGCTGACGGAAGTTCGCATACCCGTCGGCAAAGATGCGCTCAACCATTCGGGCAAAATAGGCGCGATGACCGACGTTAAGACGCTGCCAGCCTTTGAAGTGGCCGTTGTCGTCAAGCCCGAAGGGCAGGCGGACCCTTCTGCTATTTACAGCGGCCTGCACTCGTGGGCTATCAAGAATGGCTATGTTCCCACCGGCAGCTTCCGCGAAGCGTTTCTCACGAATTCAATGTCCGGTAACTACAAGCAAATGAAAACGGAGATTATGCTGCCGGTCGTGAAGATAGCCGCTAAGAGCCATTAGGCTGCGCCGCACTCACCGGCTGATAATATTAGCCCCGAAAGCGTTTGACGTCGGTTCCTGCCGACACACTGCCCGAATCGTCGAATAATTGCAGAAAATTTCGCCTGCGAATCGCCGCTGGTGCTCATGTCCCGCACCATATACAAGCTGCAACGTTTTTTATGGGTCGTTATTTCAAACCAAATTGAGCCTGAGTCGTTTTTCTTACTCAACCGCCCCCTGACTTGTGCCGATAGATTCTGTGAAAATCGTAAATATTGAAATTGAGTCCAATTAGGAGACTAAAGATGGGGATTCAGGATTGGTCGGATGATATTGTGCTGGTAGACTTACCTCAGGAACCGCAGATCGGAGACGAGCTAAAGGCCGTCACAGAAATGGTGCGTGACAGGGGCGACTGCGACGTAGTGGTCGATTTTTCAAACGTCGATATCGTCACATCGTCGAGCCTCTCGAAGTTCCTCAAGCTGCGCAAATTGCTGTCCGACTGCGGCCATAAACTCGTTTTCTGCAATGTTGCCGCTGCAACAAAGGGCATATTTACCGTGACAGGCCTTGACGGAGTATTCGAACTCGTAGAGGACAAATTCGTCGCCCTGGCCAGCCTGCAGATCGTAAGTTAGCAAAGCCGACAAATGGCCTTGACAAAGGGCTTCGTTTCTTAGCATACCTTATAGGTTTGTGATGAGCCGGTTACCAAGGCCGCTGACCCGGGCGGTTTTAGTAATCTGCTCGCTAAATTTTCTGGCGAAAAAACAGGCAAAGTAAGATGGACGAACAAATTCTGCAGCAACTCGAGCAGATAGCAGATTACAAATTCTCTAATCACAATCTCCTCGCTAAAGCGCTCACCCATTCCTCGGGAGTCGAAGATCGTCTGCTCAGTAATGAAAGGCTCGAATTCCTCGGCGATTCCGTATTGGCTATAATTATTTGCCAAACTCTGTTCGAGCGATTCCCCGCCTATCTCGAAGGAGACCTCACAAAAGTAAAGAGCATGCTGGTTTCCCGCAGGACCTGCGCCAAGGTGACAAAGGAGCTTGGTCTGCAAAAGTTCCTCAACGTCGGCAAGGGTATGACCAGCAAGCGCGCGCTGTCGGGCTCGCTTGCCGCAGGGCTGTTCGAGGCCCTTGTGGCCGTGATTTATATAGACGGCGGCTTCGAGGCCGCGAAGAAATTTGTGCTCAAAGCGTTTGCTTCACTCATCGATCAGGCGGACGCTCAGGAAACGCAGGGAAATTTCAAATCCCTCTTGCAGCAGCATACTCAACAGAATTTTGAAACCACACCGGTATACGAACTGCTGGACGAAAAAGGGCCTGATCACGACAAATGTTTTGAGTCCCAGGTAGTCATCGGCAAACGCTATTTCCAAAGCGCCTGGGGAATAAACAAGAAAGAAGCCGAGCAAAAAGCCGCTTACAACGCTCTCGTCGAGTTGGGTGTACTTGAAGGAACCTTGTCTCAGAGCAGTGCTTAAGATACTCCCCTGCAACTATCGACAAAACTCATTCCACGATCAGCCACGTCAAAGCAAACAACACTAACGCTGTGATCGCTATGAAAACGACAATCGACCCGAAAAGCACCAATGTTTCCTTGATGAAGTTGCCTGCCGTGATTGTCGGAAGTTTCGTCACTTTATAAGCAACGGCGATCGAGCCGACCAGCGGAACAAGCCAAAGGATCGAACTCGGCGTAACGCCCACCTGATCGGGAGCTGTGAAAGTCCCTGTGACCATAGAACTGAAACTGTACAGAAAATATCCCAATAAAGGCATAAGCTCCCCTGTGAACATTTTATCCTTCACCGGCCTCGCTGTAACGTATGTGTGCCAGGTAAACAGCGTTTACGACAAAAAGGAGATTCAGCAGACCTGCAACGCACGTATAAATCTGGCCGATTTCACTGGGCTTGCCGTGGACAGGATATTCGCCCCCGGCCGTAATGTAGCCCAACAATATCACAACAGGCGAAGCCGCAACCTGGCCGTAATACCACGGCTGAGCCCCGACAGGATCGATTACTCCGATTGAACCGACATACAAACCAATACAGAGAGTCACAAAAACGGTTGCGAAAATGATTATCGCTCGCTTTCTCTCTTTCAAAACAAAATGACCACCGCCCGGTATCGCCCAGGCAAGCACGCCGACGATGGCTAGAAACGGGATGTAGTTCTCTTTAACCAACCGCACCATCAAGGCTTTCCTTCGGCTTCGGCTCCTTCATTAGCCTCGGCCGTTTCGTTGGCTTCGGCCTTTTTCCCAGGCTGCTCGGCCCATCTGAAATTCATACGCTTGACAATGTTTTCCGGATTAAAATGCACCACCGCCATAGACTGAGACTGAGCCAGCTCTTCCCGGTACACCTGAATCCCTTTGATTCGCTCGTACTGCGATTGATTGACACGGTTCACACTCAGGCTTTTTAAAACAAAGTAGCTCATCTCCGGCTTAAACTCCAGAACTGTCGGTACATCCTCAAGGCTGTCGGCGCCGGCAGGAATAAGAGAAAAAAGCTCGCGTATGAACTGCGACTGTTTTGTGAACATATCGATTGACGATTGCAGACCCGGACTGCCCGCCATCTGGAAGGCGAGTGTCCCTAATGCCTCATCCGATATCCGGCGAAGCTGCTCTAATTCCTGCAATTCAAAGGGACCCTCAATCTTTTCCGGAAGTTCAGGACCGACCGTATTGGCGTCACCGACATTGGCGTCACCAACATTAGCGTCACCAACATTGGTGTCACCGACAATGGCGTTACCGACATTGGCATCCGCTACGTTAGCATCATTCTGGTCCGGACCGTACTGCCGGTTAAATTCATTGATCGCAGCATCCCAACCTTCTTCGCCGGTCGCCATCGCCTTAAACTTCTCAGCTTCCGCTTTGGCAGTCTGCATCGCTGCAAGTCTCTTCAAATCTTCCACAACTTTTTCCCGCACCGAGTAAAGATCTTCATCCGATTGACCGGGGTTCGAGTCCAACTTGATCCCGGCCTTGCTGAAAGTCTCGTTGGCGCTCTCGGCAACCGTCGCCGGCTGAGCTTTGACCACTCGCACAAGGGCCATGATTTGCCCGTACATATCTCTGGTCGGACCGATATTTTCATACAATCTCATTTTAGGCATCTCAAGAGTCGAAGACATACCGCCCCCCCCAAACGCATCCAATGAAAAGACGATCTGGGTCAGCGGTATCGGACGGTATCCGTACCCCGTCACGGCAAGTGCGGCAAGATTCGCGTCCATCCGCATATCGTCAACATTCAGCAGTCCGGTCCGGCCGGAATAGACTGCAATGCCATTGTCCTGGCTCAACTGCTCGGCTGTACCGGTATAATCACCGGCAAGAGCTTTGAATTGCTCGTCGCTGAGTCGATTGGGTTCGCTCTCATCCAGAATCGGATCGGTCTCAGATTTCGCCGTCTGGATAATCTCGTCGGCCTTGAGGTTAATCCTTTGCTGCAAAAGCCGTTGTGCAATAATGCCCGCCACCTCCGAATAGCTCTTGATTTCGTCAACCGTCGGCGAATTAGGATCGTTCGGATCCACTGGCACAGATCTGGTGAACTGGTTGCGATTGTTTGAATAATACTCTTCCATTTCCTGCGCCGTCGGCTTGCTCACTATCTCCGAGACGTCATCGAGCTTGATTGCAATATACTCTAACTCGACGCTGTCGGATAACTTGTACCCGAAGCCGTAAGGATTCTCCTCCGTCACCTGGCCGCGGAAGAAACTCTTGTATTTGTCGAACTGTTCGCCGATTGCCTGCTCCTCCGGCTCGGCCTGACTATCGGCAAACACCGATGAATCGAATTTTACAACTTCCGCATCGATACGTTCCTCATCGAAGCTGACGTCGTTCATAATCTGGTTTATCGTCACATTCTCCGTAGAACAGACTATCCTGGCGTAATCGAGAACACCCAGAAGTTTGCCGTATGTACTCACCAGGCGTTCTTCCGAAATCTTCAGATTTGCCATTACTGCGCTGACCACCTGACTGTAAGTTCCGCCTTCCGTAAGCTTGGGAAGCACTGTCGCCATGTGCAGCCGCGCGTCCTCGGGCGAAACACGCATCCCCGAAAGCGATGCCTCCTTTTCCAGAAGCAGCCAGTAGAGACGTGGCGGCATCGGTGCACGATAAATCTCGCTGAGTTGTTCCTCGCTGATCCTGTATTGGCCCTGACCGATTATTTTCTTCAAACGCTCGTTCACTAAAGGCGAACGCTGGCGGTCGTAAAAAAGCAACTCCGCCAACATTGACGCCCGAAAGTCCGGAACGCGAAAGATCGGGTCAACGATGCTTCGGAGCGTATCATCGGCTCGGATCATACGCAGAATCTCCAGCTCTCGATAGGCCGAATTAATGTGGGTGCCGGTTATTTTACTTGCTTCACCGAAATACCCAACCGTTTTGGATCCGCCGCTTCTGCGCCGCAGAAGTTGCTGCAATGCCGTACCGCCGACAAAGCCGATCATGATTACGATCACGACCACAGCCATTATTTTCTTGTTATTTTTGCGAAGCCATTTAACTAAATTCATATCAACGCTCTGTAATTTCTTTGAAATATCTGCTTATATCCGATTTTGAAACCTCAAAGTATACGCATCTGGCATGGGCTTTGCAAGAAAATACTGTTTCAAATAAATTGCTTGCACATCCGAGGGCCACAAAAGATAATAATTGCCCAATAGCCATAAATAATTTCATAGCCGCTGAAGGGCGGTTTGTTCAGGAGGCCTAGAAATGAATCAGAGCCAGAAAAAACCGGGAGATCTGCTTGAAACAACCGATTGCCTCGAAGCCGTAGGCGTATTCAGAGCATGGAAGAATTTCTTCTTCTTAATTGCCATACTTTCCCTGTTGGTCCTTCAGATTGGCTTTTGGCTCGTAGATACCGGGGTTGTCAAAGCCTCAGCGGCCTCGCCCGACGGAAAGCAACCCGCTAACGCCTCTGCCGAGTCCAATCAGGCCGACGCTGTCGAAGCCTTTCTCGAACCCGGCGATGAAGTGGGAAGGGCCGCAGCGATAGTCACTGCCAATGAAGCTAATCAACCGCCGAAAGCCGGACAACAGGCCAAAAAGCACGGCCCGTTTTTCGGCATAAAAGTCACATTCAAACATCTCAAAGCCCTGATTCGCGTCGCTAATTTTGTCCTTATTCTCACCGCTGTCCTTTATTGCCTGACCGTGCTTTTCTGCCTGAAAGTCTCACTCCTTGGCCGCCTCGGCGGCATAAACCACATCAGCAGGGCATTTTTCCTCTCCCTGATCGCAATGGTGCTCGTCATGCCCTGGCAAAGATTCTTTGGTGGCGTCATTGCCGGAGTGATCTTTATCCCGGAGGAGCTGCTCGCTTCCTACGCTGAAAAAAACGGTGAAATCTTCAATACCGTTCTCTACTACCTGCGATTTAGCGGCTACTGGTTCCTCTTGCTCTTGATCATGGGGTTCTCACAACTGCGAACCGGCCGCTGGGCAAAGGCAACACTCAGACGCCTGGAGGTAATCTAAAGAAATGCCTGACGAGAGAATCGGTTTTATCGGCATAGGAATCATGGGCCTGCCAATGGCCCAAAACTTGCTAAAATCCGGCTATACCCTGAGCGTTCATACGCGTACAAAATCCAGGGCTGATCAGCTTATAAAAGACGGCGCCGCCTGGGCCGAAAGTCCCGCTGAGACGGCCGACCAAAGCGATGTTGTCATCACCTGCGTTACCGACACCGCCGATGTAAAAGCGGTCCTGACAGGCCAAAAAGGCGTTATTGAAGCCGCAAAGCCCGGACTAATTTGTGTCGATATGAGCACAATATCACCGACGGCAACCAAAGAAATGGGTGCCCAACTCGCTGCCAAAGGCGCAACCTTGATCGATGCTCCCGTAAGCGGCGGCGAAATCGGGGCTATCGAAGCAAAGCTCTCAATCATGATGGGCGGGCCAAAAGAGGCTATCGAGAAGGTCAGACCCATTATGGAAGCAATGGGCCGAACCGTCACCAATTGCGGACCGTTAGGATCGGGCCAGGTAACCAAACTCGCCAATCAGGTGATGGTCATTCACACGATAATGAGCATAGCAGAAGGCATTGCCTTCGCCGAAAAAGCCGGACTCAACCTCGATACGACATGGCGGGTCACAAGCGCCGGCGCCGCCGGAAGCCACTCACTGAAAGTGCTCGGAAGAAAAATAATCGACGGCGACCTCAAACCCGCATTCATGGTCGATTTGCAGATGAAAGACCTGAGGCTGATTGTCGAATACGCCGACCAGCTAAAGCAACCCCTGCCCGGCGTCGCCCTCGCCAAACAGTTATTAGCCGTTCTTCAGGCCCACGACCGAGGACGAGACGGCACACAAGCCCTCGTAGATGTAATACGCCAATTGGGAACAAAACCCGCGTAGCCTTATCCTACTGACGCGTTAATCTGAGAATCATTTCCTTACGGCCTGGATACCGCTCCAGAAGTTCTGCTCGCTCGCCAGCCTCAAAATCCTCAAAATCAAAACCTGGAGCAACGGTCGTTCCCATCAAAGCGAACTCACCCCCTTTATTAAGAAAACACCCCTGCCAGACGCCTTCAGCAACCGTTGCCTGAACCACCTGGCCCTGTAAAATATCGTGGCCCAGCGCAATAACTTCGCTGCTTCCGTCAGGGTGCAATTGCAGCATTGTCACCGCATCACCCATGTAGAAATGAAATATCTCGTCACTTTTCACCCTGTGCAGCGCCGAAAATGTCTCCGGCGTGAGCAGATAAAGGATAGCCGTGCCGAAGTGCTTTTCGCTTGCGTATCTTGCCGGCAGTGCCCCTTTGCCAATTATTTCACCGCTGCGATAGGTTTCAACGTAGTATCCGCCCTCCGCCGGCAAAGGCTTCATGTCTAACAACTCAATTATCTGATCCGGGCTAATCACTTTCATAGCTCCTGACTGGTTGCACAAAGGGCCGTCATTATAACCTTCGATCAATCCTGTGTCAGAAAAAACCGGCCGACAATGACAGGCGACGGCTTTTGGGCCCTACGCCCCATAAAATATACGCTAATTTCCAATTTTTTGCTGAAATAAGCAACGCTAACACTTTTTAGTATTGAAAAAGATATTACTATCGGCTAAAAAGAACGCTGACCCGTCAGCTTTTTTTGCAGGGGGAAAAAAAGCGGGGTTTGTGGCGCGGGGAATTGGTCAGAGGCGCTTAAACGTTTTGGAGTGCGTGTTTGAAAATAGAAGGGACTCAAACAATGGAAAAATCAAACAAAAATCGTGCGGAGAATGTCATCGTAAAAGTCATCCTGGTCGCAGTGTTCGTCGCCTTGAGCCTTCAGTTGGCCGGTTGCGAACAGAAGTTGAGTACCCTGGAACGAAGACAGCTTAAACTCAACGAAATGTTTCACTACAATATAAAGCAGGCTTCCAAGAACAGGGTATTAATCGAAAACGGCAGACGACAAGTCCAGGACCAGGTGCAGGCCGGTACCGAGCAGATCAAAAGCGATATCGCTGTAGTTGAAAATGGCCAGGTCAAAACACGCGAGGTCGTACAGGATAGCGGCCGAAAGGTTACTGAAAGAGTAACCGCCGATACCGCCGCGATCCGAGATAATAACCTAAAGTTTCAAACACGCATCACAGTTCATCTTCAACAGATGATCGACAGTATAAACGCCGTTCAAACCGCTCAGCTTCAGCAACAGAGAGCCGCCGAAAACAGCAGACAACAATTGTCGAAAAAGATCGGCGTCGTCGGGCGGAACCTTCAGGCGGGAATAGAGAGCGGCAATAAGCAACTCTCCGGCAAGGTCGATTCCGTAGGCAAGAGCCTGGCTAAAGTACAGACAGATATTAACAGCGGTCGCCGCCAACTGGCAAACAAAGTTGACGCTGTCGGACAGAATCTTCAGGCGGGAATCGAGAGTGGTAATAAGCAACTCTACGGCAAGGTCGATTCCGTAGGCAAGAGCCTGGCTAAAGTGCAGACAGATATTAACAGCGGCAGCCGACAACTGGCAAACAAGGTTGACGCTGTCGGACAGAACCTCGGGGGACGAATTGACAGCGGTCAGCGCAAACTCTCGCAAGAGGTCGCTGCGGTTGAGAAGAATCTGTCTAAGATGAAGGAAGGCATCGAAAGCGGCGACAGGGAGCTGTCAGGCAAAGTCACTTCCGTTGAGACGAACCTGGCGAAACTGAAGGCGGGCATTGCAAACGGCGATAAGGAGCTGTCGCAAAAGGTGGTTTCTGTTGAGCGGAATCTGGCCAGTCTGAAAGAAGGTATTGAAAGCGGCGATCAGGCACTGTCAAACAAAGTCGCTTCTGTCGAGCAGAATCTCGCCACGCTGACTGCAGGTATCCAAAGCGGCGACAGCGAAATGTCAAACAAAGTCGCTTCCGTTGAAAAGGGCCTGGCCGAAATACAGGCCGGCATTAACAGCAACAGCCGGCAATTGTCAGGCAGAGTTGCTTCTGTCGAGCAGAATCTCGCCAGTGTCCAAAAGGGTATTGAGACCAGCCGGCAGGACCTGTCAAACAAGATTGCGGCTGTCGGACAGAATCTGGTCAAGCTGCAGGAACTCCTCAGCCAGGTGCAGGCTAACGGCCAAAAAGCCGCTGCAAAGGTAACCGCAATAGAAGGCAACCAGATTCAGATGCGACAGGAGATTGACGGCAAGGTGGCCGGCATAGCCGCTAATGTCGAGACGATTCAGAAAAACATGATCAAACTCCAGCAGATGATGGCTAACGTGCAAAACAGCGCCGGGCAGATGGCCACCAGGGCAATGGCTATCGAGCGAGGCCAGATCCTCTTGAGAACTGAAATCAAGAGCAACATCGAGCGGATGATCAGAAATGTAGAGGCGTTGAACAGGCTGAACAACCCCGTTGCCGCCCCCGACGATGACAAGCCGCTCATTGCCGAGGATACGACAACTCCCAAAGCCGGAAAATAATCTAACCGAAAGTTACCATCAAAAACCTTCGAAGGACCACGCAACCTTACGAAGGTTTTTGTTTGCGCCTCGTTTATAGAACCTATCCGGAGGGTAATTGGGAAAGCGGAATTTTGCGGACTTTATTTAAATATTGGGGGATTTTGGGGGAAATTTTAGGTGGATTTTGGGGGTAATGTTCGTTTTTGGGCTTGTACTGACGATTTTGCGCGCACAAACGCGCAAGTTTGGGGAAAAAGAGGGTAAAAACGTACAGGAAAATGACGGAAAAGTACATAAAAAGTACGTTTTTGTACGGAAAAAATACAAAAACATACGGATTTTGGACATTAGACTTGCGCGTTTGTGCGAAAAATCCTTGCCACTGAGACACCAAAACACTAAGAAAGAAAAGGGAGTTTAGACGCAGATTTCGCTGATTTCGCGGAGGTGTTTTGGGCAGGATAACAGGATTGACTGGACATTTTTAGACGCGGATACCTTGGGCATAAATTTACGCAGATTAACGCAGATATTTAAAAGAAGTAAAAAGGGAAAAAAGGGGGAAATTTTTATTTTTGTGTTGACACGTGGTCTCAGGTGGGTTATAGAGGGGGCCACTGCTTTGAGGGGCATCTGTTGAAGGATTTATTGTCCACACCCGCCTCGGATGGGCGGATGGATTCCCGCGTGGGGACAGAGGAGCAGGTGAGTGAGAGATTTCGGAGTTATACAAGTACTACAAATAGGGGTGGGGTATTCGTCTATCAATTATTTTTTTCTGTGCAAAAGGTGGGTAGTAGATTTTGTTGTGAAATAGTTAACTTTTTTGGGAGAAGAAAAAATGAATATTGGCAATTTGTCAGGAGGAGATGAGATGAGAAAAGATGTCGACAGAAAATACAGTTCAATAATACAACTCATAATACTTATGTTTTGTATAAGCTCGGTTTGTGTGGCTGGAGTTGTAGAATACACCGACGAAGCCACTTTCAAGAATGATACGGGAAATCCGCAATATTTCATTGATTTTGAAAGTTATGGCGATGGTATACCTATGGATCCCGGGGACCAAGCTGTAACGGGTGACGAGTGGCTGAATCTTGGAATACAATTTTCTGAGATGGAAGTCGGGTTTTCAATGATTCTATCTGCAAAACCAGGTATGAACGTAAGTCCAACAAATGATCCTGGTCATGCTCTTGCTATTGCGGGTTTGAGCCCTGGTAATGATCGCTCATCATTTTTAATTACTTTCCAGACACCAGTTATCTCTTTTGGTGTGTATATTGTGGATAATGAGACCGGAGGTCCTGGTGCTTATCCAATGGAAAGAATAATTCTTAAGGATGAAGACGGCAATATTATAGGTGATTTTGCTATGCCTGGTGGGGCTGGGCCGGCCCCTCCACTTCCATTTGCACAGGATTTCATAGGGTACTCAAGTACTATACCAATTGCCGAAGTACACTTTATTGAGGCCAACGATGGAGAGGGAGCATTATTGGATAATGTTATGTATTCATTTCCCGAACCGGTGGAGGTCGAGTTGGTTCTTATTCCGGGTGGTGAGTTTGAGATGGGGGATCATCATGACGGGATGGGCGACGCACCTGTCCATGCGGTTTACGTTGACTCATTCTATATGAGCCGTCACGAGATAACTAATCAGCAGTATTGTGATTTTCTCAATTCTGCTTTATCGGAAGGTTTGATTGAGGTTCGAAGCAATATTGTCTACGCTGCACCAGGTGGAACTGATCCTTATTGTAATACTCAAGAAGCAGATCCAGATAGCAGAATTTCCTTTAGCAGTAGTACATTTACAGTTGTAACAGGTAAAGAGAATCATCCGATGGTTGAGGTAAGCTGGTATGGTGCAGCAGCATACTGTAATTATTATGACTACCGTCTGCCAACTGAAGCCGAGTGGGAATACGCGGCACGCGGAGGCGAGTATAACCCGTACTATAGACACCCCTGGGGTGACAATGTTGATGGCTCCAAAGCTAATTACGTGTCTTCTGGCGACCCATTTGATAACGGGACTACACCAGTAGGCTATTACGATGGGAGCCAGATTCCCTCTGGCACAGACATGGCTAATGGTTACGGTCTCTATGATATGGCAGGTAATGTTTGGGAGTGGTGTAATGACTGGTATAGCAGTACCTATTACAGTTCCAGTCCGCCGAACAATCCCACGGGTCCGACAAGTGGTACTTACCGTGTTGTTCGCGGCGGCTGCTGGCTTTACGTCGCCGTCAACTGTCGTCTAGCGCTCCGCGGCCTCGGCACCGCGGGCCGCCCGTACCAAGAGTGTGGTTTTCGTGTTGCAAGGAATGCTGACGTTGAAATGGAATGGGTTACAATATCGGAAGCGGGCTTTACAGGGCAGATGAGCAAATATGAGACGACCAACGCTCAATATTGTCAATTCCTTAACGCTGCACTTTCTTCTGGCGATATAACCGTTAGCGGCGACGATGTTATTGGCGCAAACGGCTCTAATGGTGGAGAGGATTTTGTGGGCCAAGTGTATTATAACCTTGATGGCCCAGGTGGTACAAATTTTGGAGCAATCAATGGTGGAGCGGCAAGAATAGATTCTAGTGGCGGTTTATTTACTGTTGAACCAGGCTTTGAAGACCATCCTGTAAACCATGTTAGCTGGTACGGTGCAACGGCCTTCTGTAATTATTATGGTTACAGATTACCTGATATGTGGGAATGGAGAGCGGTAGCTGACTATGACGGAACGTATATATATGGTTGTGGCACGAGCATAAATACGAGTATAGCCAATTATCAAGAATCAATCCATCCTGATGGCACAACAGTTGTCGGCAGCTTTGGTACTTATGGTTACGGGATGTGTGATATGACAGGGAATTTATGGGAGTTGACAAGTACTATTGTTAGTGGTGGTAACCAAAGTGTTATTTGCGGCACTTCTTGGTGGGAAGTTGCCTATAATGTCTCGTTCACGACCAACGCTAACGTGTACACGACGAGCCGCGAAGTAGGTTTTCGTGCTGTAAGAGATTTAGAGCCTTGCTGGCAGGAGCAGGAGAAGTTATTGGCTGATGATGGAGCGGCCGGGGACGAATTTGGCAATTCCGTGGCAATAAGTGGTAATACGGCCATTGTCGGGGCCGCTTACGATAACGACGCCGGCAGCAAGTCCGGCTCGGCCTACCTGTATGACGTAGTCACCGGCAATCAACTTGCCAAGCTGACCGCCTCGGATGCGGCGGCGGATAACCGGTTTGGAGTTTCGGTTTCTGTCAGTGGCGATTACGCCATCGTCGGGTCCTATCGCGATGACGACAAAGGATACTGGTCCGGATCGGCATATATATTTGAAAAACCAATCGATGGTTGGGTAAACATGACTGAGACAGTCAAGCTGACAGCCTCGGATGGTGCTACCGGCGACTTGTTTGGAAATTCGGTTTCTATCAGCGGCGATTACGCCATCGTCGGGGCTTATGTGGATGACGACAACGGAACCGATTCTGGATCGGTGTACATATTCAAACGTTTCGGTGAAAGCTGGGTCGAACAACAGCCCAAGCTGCTTGCTTCGGATGGTGCTGCCGGCGACTTGTTTGGATACTCGGTTTCTATCAGCGGCTCCATCGCAATCGTGGGGGCGTGGGGTAATGACGATGCCGGCAGCTATTCCGGCTCGGCGTACTTGTTCGATATGGTCACGGGCGGCCAAATCGCCAAGCTGACCGCCTCCGACGCAGCGGCCGGTGATTACTTTGGCAGCCATGTGGCTCTCAGCGGCAATATCGCAATCGTCGGAGCAGGAAGAGACGATAACGCTGGAAGCGATTCCGGCTCGGCTTATATTTTTGAAAAACCAATCGATGGTTGGGTAAACATGACTGAGACAGCCAAGCTGACTGCCTCCGATGCAGCGGCCGAGGACTACTTTGGCTCCGTGGACATCAGCGGTAATATCGCAATCGTGGGGGCGCATTGGGATGACGACAACGGAAGCACTTCCGGCTCGGCCTATCTGTTCGACGTGAGCGATCCGTGTAATCCAATAGAGATTGACAAGATCACCGCCTCCGACGCCGACGCATGGGCCTACTTCGGCACCCCCGTGGCTATTAGTGGTAATACCGCTATCATTGGGGCGATTGGTGATGACGACAACGGCAGTCTTTCCGGCTCGGCGTATGTGTTTGAGAATATTTGTGAACCGGTCAATACTGCTCCTGTTGCGATATGCCAAAATGTTACGGTGGCGGCGGATGGTAATTGTGAGGGGGTTGTTACTGCTGAGGATGTTAATGACGGGTCTTTTGATCCTGATGGGGATTTGATTAGTTTTAGTATCGATCCTTGCGGGCCTTATCCGTTGGGTGATACGGTTGTGATGTTGACGGTGAGTGATGGTGTTGAATCGGATACGTGTGAGGCGACGGTTACTGTTGTTGATACGACGGCTCCTGTGGTTAGTGTGGGTGATATGGCGGTGCTTTGGCCGGCTAATCATAAGTACCGCGAATTCAAGCTGTCGGATTTGGTGGTTAGTGTGGATGACGCGTGCGGCGGGTTGCTCGATGTGGACGCTG
>Ga0075123_10000766_pt1 | contig 16530 bp, 11 predicted proteins | sample AntAceMetag02UKX_FD_69808 | JGI IMG/M metagenome (GOLD analysis project Ga0075123, IMG submission 69808) | Saline lake microbial communities from Ace Lake, Antarctica - Antarctic Ace Lake Metagenome 02UKX | ecosystem: Environmental > Aquatic > Non-marine Saline and Alkaline > Saline | place... | reverse complement strand
TCCACTCAAAGACTTTGAGGCTGATAGAGGGATGTCATATTGAAGACCAGTATTGATGAGGAACACTCCCCTGACTCGGTCCGGGAATCTCTCACTGAGTTCCATAATGATATTCCCGCCAATTCCCAATCCAACAAAAACTGCCCGGTCAATCTCCACATGGTTTAGAAATATGATTAACGCATCGACATAAGAAGAGACCGAGTGACAGCAAACGCTCTGCGAGCGACCATGTCCGGGCAAGTCTATTGTATAAACATGGTAGCCTTCCAGTCTCCGCAGTTGGAACGGCCATATACGGGAATCTACCCCTGCTCCATGAATAAAAATAATGGGTGCTTTTATTGAGTTGACCCCCTGATGCCCCCGGTAGTGGATTCCTGCGGTCTCTGGCATGATGAGGCTCTGTTCAATCTGGCAGTGTAGTGCTCAGTATAAGAAAAAAGCCAGGGTTCCCCCTGGCACAAAATACAATATTGGTTATTTCACCACTGGTTCCGGTGGACTCGCTCTTCTTTGAACCGGTCCACTGGATCCGGTTTGGAAGCCGGATGCCCAACCGCAACAAGTGAGACCGGGCGAACGTCATCCGGTAATTCTAGTAACTTCTGCATACCCGCAACCCTTGCCGCATCCGGGAAAATACCCAGCCATACAGCGCCCAGACCCTCAGCATGCGCTGCCAGGAGGATATTCTCCGTTGCAGCTGAACAATCCTGCAGCCAGGACGCCCTTTTAGATTCCAGTTTGCGGTCGCTGCATACGAGGATCGCCAGGGGCGCACTCAGCAGCATCTTAGCATATGGATGGAACTCCGGAATCGCATGCAGAATATCCGGGTCATCAATCACGATGAAGTGCCAGGGTTGTTCATTATTTGCTGAAGGTGCCTGCATCCCTGCCCGCAGCAAGGTCAGGACAGTGTCCTCTGAGACTGTATCAGATTTGAAATCCCGCACACTCCGGCGGGTCATGATTGTTTTAATTGTTTCCATACCTAATCCTTATCTCACATCCAAACGAGACTGCCTTTTCTAAATCAAAAGCAATCCTGGTTCTACAAGGTCGAAAATAGGGTCACCGCGTTAATGCTTGTACCCGATCTGACGCAGGAAATCCTTCCGCCAGGCGATGTCTTCGTCCTCTTCAATCCCCTTTGGGCGTTTCCCGTCAGCCACGCCGAGGATCGCCCTGCCTTCTCCAACATCCATCACAACCACATCAGTCGGGTTCGCTGTAGCGCAGAAGATTCGACAGACTTCTGGTAAAGCCTTGATCTGGTTGAGAACATTGATCGGGAAATACCCCTCGCCCAGGAACAGGATGAAAGAATGTCCCGCTGAAATCTCCATCGCGTTCTTCTTGGCGAGTGAAATCATGGCTTCATCTGTTCCACTCCACCGTACAAGACATTCCCCTGAGGCTTCACAAAAACCCAGACCGAACTTGATCCCAGGTACGCTTGAGACAAGGATTTCATGCATGTCTTCAACAGTCTTTATAAAGTGGGATTGACCAAGGATAAAATTAATCTCCTCAGGCTTTTGGATCTTGATGTTCTTAATCTCCAAGGTGCACTCTCCTTTCAGGAACAAGGTAATTTTAACATACTTCCTAATATGAAAATTCTTAAAATTAACGCTTATTATAAAAAAGCGTCCCCTCAAGGACGCCAATCATCAAATCAAAAGGAAACGTGCTCAAGATTGGATTCGGTTCTGTTTTGAGAGCGCTCGCACCTGTTCGCCTGCATGATAAGACGACCGGACCAGAGGAGAACTCTCTACCCATTTGAAGCCAAGCGCCAACCCATACGCCTTCAATGTTTCGAACTCCTCCGGGTGGTAATAGCGCTGGATGGGCAGGTGTTTTCGACTGGGCTGCAGGTATTGGCCAATCGTCAGGATATCTACCCCCCATTCCCGCAGGTCACACATCGTCGCCTGGACTTCCTCATAGGTTTCACCTAACCCCACCATGATCCCGGATTTCGTTAGAACATCGGGGTCCAGTTTTCGAGCATGCGATAAGATTGCCTGCGACCACTCGTACCGATCTTGAGGTTGGACTGTTTTAAACAAGCTGGGAACGGTCTCCACATTGTGGTTAAGGACTTCCGGTTGGGCTGCCATAACAATCCGCAGCGCTTCAATACTTCCCTTAAAGTCCGGGATGAGTACCTCCACAGAACAATCAGGCAGCATCTGGTGGATCCGCCGGATGACCATGGCAAAGATCGGCGCGCCACCGTCGTGGCGATCATCGCGGTTCACACTGGTAATTACAGCGTGCTTTAGGTCCATGTCCTTTACCGCTTGCGCAACACGTTCAGGTTCCTGCCAATCCAGAGTCCTAGGGCGGCCATGTTTCACATCACAAAATCCACACGTGCGGGTGCAGATATCACCAAGCATCAGGAATGTAGCTGTCCGGCTCTCCCAGCACTCACCGATATTTGGACATCCAGCTTCCTCACAGACGGTATGCAGCGATTTACTGCGCATAAGTTGCTGCAGGCCTTGATAATTTTCACCGCCCGGTGCCCGGACGCGAATCCAACTCGGCCGGCGCCGGGGGGTTGTATCCATGTTCTCAGGGTTTACTCTTGCTCTGGTTGGTTCTTTCGGCATGGCATCTCCAGAACGGAATTATACTACATGGCTGTTCCCATAATCATGAAAGCGCAGCTGATCAGCTGCGCTTTCATGATTCGATATTCAACCCGAAATGCAGATATAAAATCACTCAGATTCCGCTGGTTCAGGAGCAGACTCTTGTACATCCGGCTTTACAGGCACAACCAACAGCATAATGATATAGATCCAGAAACCGGCTGAACCTGTTAATAACAGGAACACGAAGACCAGGCGGATGATCGTCGGATCCATGCCCAGATATTCCCCTAAACCGGCACACACACCACCTAACATCCCTTTGTCTGGAAGACGATACAGTTTTCTTTTTTCCATTGTGATACACTCCTTTCATCTAGATATATATACGGATGAAACCTCGAAAAGTTGCAGTATTATCAAAAGGCTCCTATAAATATATGTTTCGCAATAACATTCACAGCCAACCAATGAAATGGTATAAAATTAATCAAAGCGACAGCTTTTACTGAAAGTGATGATAAATGGCATATGTACAAACGACCTGGCGGATAATCAAACACCCCCCCGATAAGGGCGCCTGGAATATGGCAGTAGATGAAGCCATCCTTGAATCTGTTTATACAGGCGAGTCTCTACCAACATTAAGACTATACGCATGGCAGCCCGCCTGCCTGTCGCTGGGACATGCCCAACCCTTCGCAGAGGTTAACCTGGAGGCTCTGGCAGCCAATGGTTGGGATATCGTCCGCAGACCGACAGGCGGCCGCGCAATCCTCCATGTCGATGAATTGACTTATTCTGTGATCGCACCCAAATCAGAACCCAGGGTTAAAGGCGGCGTCCTTGCAAGCTACTTGCAGCTTTCCCGTGCCCTACTGGAAGCCCTCAGGTTGCTGGGGCTCTCGCCAGAAGCAAAAGAAAAGCACGCCAACGAGACTGCTCAAAAGACAAACCCGGTCTGCTTTGAAGTACCCTCCAATTATGAGATCACTGTCAACGGGAAGAAATTAATCGGGTCCGCTCAGGCTCGGCGCAAAGAGGGTATCCTGCAGCACGGTGCCCTACCCTTATATGGCGACCTAGCCAGGATTATCACAGCTCTGAATTTCCCTGGCGAAGATGCTCAAATTGCAGCCACGGATCGGTTGCTGACTCATGCAACGACTGTTGAAAATGAACTGGGTAGGGTCATTTCCTGGGAACAAGCCAGCAATGCCTTCCAACAGGCATTTCAGGACATCCTAAACCTGGATTTGATGCCTGATACCTTGACTGAAAAAGAAGTTCAACGGGCAAAGAGACTCATGAATGAGAAATACGCCCATTCGACCTGGACGAAACGGATTTGACCTTATGATGACTCACAAACTCAAGATTTCCTGCACCACAGGCATTCTGGTTCTGCTGCTGATATCCTTGATGGGCTGCACATCTTCTACGCTCACGACAGAAGCCTCCGCAACCTCAACGCCTATAACGATCGAGACATCTGCACCAGTGGTGACGCCAACTACAAGACCAACGTCGACGCCAACGCTGCCGCCGTTGGGGACGGAAGGCAACCCAATCACAATCGGTTTTACCCTCTCCCCTGAACAACCGGAAGCGGTTGAAGCAGCAGGAGACCTCACATTCGTCCTTGAAGCTGAAACCGGATATTCTGTTGAAAGCCTGATCTACCCGGACTTCCTAAGCCTTTCTTCAGCCATCCTCAATGGTGATGTGGATCTCTTCTGGTTGGCACCGTTTGAATACCTCTACCTCAATTCAATAGATGCCGCAGAGGTGATTTTAATGTCCAACCATCTTGGCGTGTACGCATATGGAGTCCAATTCCTCGCAAATAAAAGCAGAGGTTTCAGGACTTATTACGATGCAGAGACCGGTCAAAGCGTTGATGACGCACTATACGCCCTGCAGCAATTCGCCGGCACACGTCCGTGCTTCATCAATCCAAATTCCATCCCGGGTTATTTTATCCCGCTGGGCTTGCTGTCAACTGCCAGCACACCCACGCTTGACCCGGTCTTTACCTATGATTACGGCGCGACCATCCGCGCGTTATATATTCAAGAGATCTGTGATTTCGGGGTCAGTTATGCCCTGACCGGCGACCCGCGCACAGCCAGCGAGCTCATCCAATTCATCCCTGATGTCCAGGAACAGGTCATCATTATCTGGCAGAGCGATGGGATCATTCCCAATCTCAACCTGTCCGCCTCGCCTGATTTGCCGTTAAACATCCGTTATATTTTTGAAGAGGCTTTTCTGGATCTTAGCAAGACCTCGGATGGATCAGCCCTCCTGAGCACATCGCTTGATTATGACGTAGAAGCGCTTAAATCCGTGACAAACCCATTCTATGATCCGCTGCGGGAAGTCCTTGCACCGCTGGAACTTGACCTTGAGGAAATCACCCTTTTGACACCATGATGATTCTAAAGAAAATCTCACGTTTTTGCATCCATCTATTCGTCTACATCGGATTCGGTGGGATATTCCTTACCGGTTTATTTCGTGTTGTGATGCTGGTCTTCAGCGACTCCAGGACCTACCTGCCAGAAGAAGTCCCAGACGCACCGGTAGCCCTTGTGCTGGGTGCCGGGCTTAACCGGGATGGCACTCCGGGCGTAGTCCTGCGCGATCGGGTTCAAACCGCTGCGGATTTATATTTTGCAGGCAAGGTCGAAAAACTTCTGATGAGCGGCGACAACAGCACAGATTATTATAATGAACCGGGCGCTATGCTGGAATACGCCCTTTCCCTCAATATTCCCGAAGAAGATATCATCCTGGATTATGCCGGCAGGCGGACGTATGACTCCTGTTATCGTGCCCAAGAGATCTTTGGGGTGGATGAATTGATCGTTGTCACTCAGGCTTTTCACCTGCCCCGGGCAGTTTACCTATGCAGCGCCTTTGGGATCGATGCGGTTGGTGTGCCAGCAGATGATGCCAATTACAGCCGCAGCAGCTATACCTTCTGGTGGATTCGGGAAGTGCTGGCTTCAATTAAAGCTTATTGGGATGTCTATATCCTTCATCCAGAACCAATCCTGGGCGATCCTGAACCGATTTTTATTAATTAATTTTCCATAATGACCAATTAATGGACCAACCTGGCACCAATATTGCACGAAAGGGACTATATTATGAATCGAGAAGAAGCGTTATCCATCGTCCAGAAATACGTGAAGAATCCAAACCTCGTCAAGCATATGCTGGCGGTTGAAGCTGCCATGCGGTTTTACGCCAGGAAGTTCAATGAAGATGAGGAAAAATGGGCAGTCACTGGGCTGCTTCACGATTTTGATTGGGAAATCCACCCCACCATGGAAGAACACCCCTCTGCTGGAGAACCCATTCTCCGCGAGTTGGGTGTTCCAGAAGACATCATCCGGGCAATCCAGAGTCACGCAACCCATACAGGGATCACTCGGGAGACTTTGATGGAGAAAGCGCTCTTCGCCTGTGATGAGGTTACCGGATTGGTCACAGCGGTTGCCCTAGTCAGACCTTCAAGAGCTTTATACGATTTGAAACCAAAATCGGTGAAGAAGAAATGGAAAGATAGATCCTTCGCAGCAGGCGTCAACCGAGAAGAAATCGAACAGGGCGCTGAAGAAATGGGCGTTGACCTATGGGAACATGTCGCCAATATCATCCTGGCTATGGATGAAATCGCGGATGACCTTGGATTGGCTGGACCTTCAAAGAACGAGAACTGAGGTAATTTACAATGACACTCACCGGGAAAGGGTACTACATCTGGATTGTGAAACAATGTGAAAATGGTGATCCTGACACCATTGCTGCTGTAGCGCGTGAAGCCAACCTTTCCCATGTGCTGATCAAAATTGCAGACGGCGCTTTCCCTTATAATGTTGACCTGGATAACGGGTATGATTATGCGCGCCCAGCCATCAAAAAGCTGCAGGCTCAGAACATTCAGGTATGGGGGTGGCAGTACATTTACGGGAATTATCCGGATCAGGAGGCTGAGATCGCAGTCACCCGGGCACTTGAGTTAGGCGTGGATGGTTTTGTCGTTGATGCCGAAATCGAATATCAAACCAAATCAAAAGCCCCGGCTGCCAGCAGATATATGAAAATCCTGCGCAGCAACCTGGGGAGCATGCCGATCGCACTCAGCTCTTATCGTTATCCTTCCTACCACGCAGATTTCCCCTGGACGAACTTCCTCGACCGATGTGATTACAATATGCCCCAGGTCTATTGGGAACAATCGCATAATAAAGCTGGCGAACAATTGCAGCGCTGCGTGAACGAGTTCAAGAATCTCCGCCCCTTCCGTCCCATCATCCCGACGGGACCGACCTATAAGCAGGGCGGCTGGATCCCATACGAAGAAGAAATCATTCAGTTCATGAATGTTGCCAAGAAGTTGGGATTATCTGGTGTGAATTTCTGGTATTGGGATGGATGCCGCCGATACATGCCCGCTTTCTGGGACCTCATCAAGGATTATCAATATGACACTCAGGTCACCGAGGAAGTCGTTGAAGCCAGTCTGCCAGAAAAATACATCGCCGCCCTAAACAACAAGAATCCGGATACTGTGATGGCTCTTTATGCTGATAATGCCGTCCACATCCGAAGAGCCAGCGCAATTCAAGGCAAAGAGGACATCCGTGCCTGGATTACCTCACTCCTGCATGACTATTCAAGCGGTACATTTGCCCTCCTCAACCACACACAGGATGAGAATATCCATAATTTCCAATGGGAAGTATCCACAGACGCCGGGGATGCCCTGGTAGGTCGAGATACGGTGGGAGTAGCTGAGGACAAGATCAGCTACCATTATTCATTTACACAAAAACCAGACGCATAATCCAGATCATTAATCCAATTGATCCAGAACATAGAGCATATCAAGAGGAACCGTCATCTCCAGGATGGCGTCTTTCTTTTTTACCTCAATGACCGCATTTCCCCGCGACATGCGGCTGCCGCTTGGGGCATCGGTCACATGTATGAGCCGGCTGGCTGCCTCTTTAAAGTGCAGGACCCCATTGTGCGTCAATAAACCGACCATCATGCCGACCACAAATTCATCTTCCTCCAGCTTCCAGGCAATCACGCCATATCCATACCGCCCTTGAGTTGGGAACTGATCCGAGTTAATGCGCTTCGCTCTACCACGGTTCATTACGAAGAGAACCTCACCTTTGCGAGATGCCACGCCCGCCCCGACCACCTCATCCTCACCTTTGAGTTTGATCCCACCTACTCCGGCAGCGACCAAGCCCATCGGTCTGGCGTCTTCTTCGCTGAACCGGATACCCATCCCTTCCCGGGTAGCAATGAGCACATCCTCATTCCCTCTTGTGAAAATGAGCGAACAAAACGAATCGCCCTCATTGACCTTCACCAGCGTAAACAGGTTCGCGGAAGGTGCTGGGAGATCGCTCAATAGTGATCGTTTGACCATCCCCAACCGGCTGACACTGATCACATAGCCATCATCCTCACCTGTATCCATTGGCGCAGAGAAGATTGCTTTCAACCGATGTCCTGAGGTGAAAGGCGTGACCGCTGAGATCACCGGACCTTTTTCCGGTTCATCTGCAATAGGCAAAGCATGCACATGCAGCGCAGCAGCTTCTCCATTCTCAGCCACGAGATAAATGGTCTGGTGGGTTGTGGTGTGCAGGATCAACTTTGGCGCATCCACACCCCACTGCCGGAAGGATTTATCCATATTCGTCCTGGCAATGTGGTTGTCCTTTGAAATCGCCACCCAGACCTTCTCTTCGGGCATGACATCAGCAGTGGTTAAAAGGTTCAGGGCTGTCTCACCCTTATCCATCTGGATGATCTGAGTTCGCCGGGGATCTGCATATTTTTCCCTAACCGTCTTCAACTCATCAATCACAACACCGCGCATCATTTTAGGGGAACGTAAAAGCCTCTGCAGTTCTTTGATCCGTTTAGAGACCTCTTTATACTCATCTTCTATTTTCTTTCGCTCCAGACCAGCCAGCCGGCGCAGAGGCATATCCAGGATAGCCTGTGCCTGGACCTGATCCAGCGAGAACTTACGCATCAGGTTGTTCCGGGCAGTCTCTACACGCTGAGAATGCCGGATGGTGTCAATGACCTCATCCAGGTTTTCAAGCGCTGTCAAATATGCCTTCAGAATATGCAGGCGGTCTTCTGCTTTCCGGAGTTCATACTCACTCCTGCGCTTGACAACATCCAGGCGGTGGTCCACAAACACTTTAAGGACCTGCTTCAAACTTAACTTATGCGGTTCATCTTTCACCAATGCCAGCATATTGATCCCGAAGGTCGCCTGCATATTTGTGCGTTTGTAAAGCAGCTTCAAGACAGCATCAGGGTCGGCAGTTTTTGTCAATTCAATCACAATGCGCATACCCTGCCGGTCAGATTCATCACGCAGATCGCTGACGCCATCCAGTGTCCCATCTCGGACAAATTCCGCGATTTTCTCGATCAAAGAAGATTTATTCGTCATATAAGGCAGTTCAGTAACAATAATCCGCTTCCGCCCGCGATTCATCTCCTCCAACCGCACCCGGGCGCGCACCCGAATCCGCCCCTTGCCGCTGCCGTAGGATTGTGCCAGTGTTTCTGTTCTGTCATCTGTGATGATCAGACCACCGGTAGGGAAATCAGGGCCTTTTATATATTCCATCAGGTCCTCAACCCCAATATCATCAATCTTTGACCAATTCTCCAGCATCATCACCAAAGCATCCACAACCTCACCCAAATTATGCGGTGGGATATTGGTAGCCATTGCCACTGCAATACCAGAACTGCCATTGATCAGCAGGTTTGGAACGGATGCTGGCAATACTACCGGCTCTTTCAGGGAACCATCAAAATTATCAACGAAATCAACCGTATCCATCCCCAACTGCTGAAGGATGTCCATTGCCACCTCGGTCAGGCGTGCCTCAGTGTAGCGCATCGCAGCAGGTGGGTCTCCATCCACGCTGCCAAAGTTACCCTGCCCCTCAACCAGCATGTACCGCTGAGAGAAATCCTGAGCCAGGCGCGCCATGGCTTCATAGACCGCCATGTCCCCATGGGGATGATATTTTCCCAAGACCTCGCCAACGATCCTGGCAGATTTCTTGTGTGGCGTATCAGGGCGCAAACCCATATCATACATTGCATATAGTATCCGGCGTTGAACGGGTTTCAATCCATCCCGGGCATCCGGAAGGGCTCTGGATACAATCACACTCATCGCGTAATCGAGATAGGATTGCCGCATCTCTTCATTGATATTAATAGGACGTACCGTTCCTAAATCCATAATCACTCCTCCTGTCCAATCTTATGATTTTATTCGACAGGCGTCAAGAAAAAACCAGTAAAAGAATATTTGTTTCATTGTATCTTAAAAATCCCGAGGATTCACCTCGGGATTTTTAAGATTTCTAATTTCCAATCAAAGATTATTCGACGATTTCCGTTTCTTCCTCGTCGAGGTCATCATCAATGTCTTCTTCCACGTCCTTTTCGAGTTCGTCTTCATCCGGGTCATCATCGAGATCGTCAATTTCATCCTCGATGAAATCATTATCAGTATCATCATTAAAAAGGTTCAAAACGCGACCTTTCAACCGCTCGCCAGAGATCTTCTCACCAGGAGTCTCGCTCGAGAACTGCCCGGGCTCAAATCCTGTCCCTGCAGGAATAAGTTTGCCGATCATAATATTCTCTTTCAGACCAAATAATGGGTCCTCACGAGAAGCAACCGCAGCTGCGGAAAGGATTTTGATAGTGTGCTGGAACGAAGACGCAGATAGGAAGGAATCAGTCTCCAATGCGGCTTTTGTGATCCCAAGCAGTACCTCCACAAAGCGAGCAGGCTTCTTCCCTTCAACGACCAGTTCCTCATTCACCCGCCTGATCACCAGTCGGTTCACCAGTTCCTGGGGTAGGTAATGGGAATCACCCGGACGGATGATCTGTACCTTACCCAGCATCTTATGAATGATAACTTCATAATGTTTGTCATTGATGTTCTGACCTTGAGTCCGGTAAACCTGCTGGATCTCACGCATGAGGTATTGCTGGCAGGAATCTCGTCCTTTGATCTGCAGGATCGTGTGGGGATTCAGAGAACCCTCTGTCACTGGTTGACCGGCTTCTATCTTGTCGCCTTCGTTGACGATCAATCGAGAAGTCGTCGGGATGTCGTACTCTTCCGATTCCTTAACCTCATAAGACACAATGACTTTGTCATCCTCGAGGCGGACACGCCCGCTGTGCTGTGCTTTGATAATTGCGTCACCCTTTGTCGCCAAAGTCGTGCCTTTTTCGACCTCATCCTCTTCTTTGACTGCGACCTTCCAGCCTTTCGGTAATTCATATTCATCGGAGACCATCTCACTATGATCTACCCGAACAATTCGCTGATCTGTATATTTCTCAGAGTGGATCACATGGGCTGTCCCGGCAATTCGGGAAATACTCGCTTCACCTTTCGGAGTCTTCCGAGCTTCGAAAAGCTCCTCAACGCGGGGGAGGCCAGTTGTAATATCACCGCCAGACGCAACACCACCCGTGTGGAATGTCCGCAGGGTAAGTTGCGTGCCTGGCTCACCAATGGATTGAGCAGCTATAATACCAACTGTGGAACCGAGTTTAACCATATCGCCGCGTCCCAGGTCCACACCGTAGCAGTTTGCACAAATTCCATGGATCATCTCACAAGTCAAGGGTGAACGGACTTTGATAGCCTCCAATCCGAGAGGAATGATCTTCTTCACCCGATCGTGTGTTAGCAGATCATTATATTCAAATACAATCTCTCCCGTCTTGGGATCTATAATACGCTCAGCCAGAATGCGTCCGTAGATTCTCTCAGAGAAGGTTTCGCCTGCGATATCTTCATCCGCACGGATCCAGATACCGTTAGTCGTTCCACAGTCCTCTTCATTCACAATGATATCCTGCGCCACATCAACCAACCGGCGGGTCAGATAACCCGCGTCAGCCGTACGGAGAGCAGTGTCAGCCAAACCTTTTCGGGCGCCATGTGTAGAAATAAAGTATTCCAGTGCGGTCAAACCCTCGCGGAAGTTGGAACGGATCGGCATGGGAATGATCCGTCCGGCTGGGTCAGCCATCAAGCCGCGCATACCAGCCAACTGAGCAATGGAATTGAATCCACCTTTGCTGGCGCCGCAGTTCGCCATCGTCGCCAGGTCTCCAGTTGGGTCAAGGGATTCTCTTACCGCGTTTGCCACAACACTGGTAGTCTCCTGCCAGATCTCGATCACTTTCTCATCACGTTCTTGTTCGGTCAGCAACCCCCGGCGGAAATCCCGGTTAATGACATCAACAGATTCTAAGGCCTCCTGAATGATCTCCTGCTTCTTCGGCGGAACCGTGATATCCGAAACAGCAATCGTTGAACCTGACCGGGTTGCATACTTGAAACCAACTTCTTTGATTCGGTCTGCAATTTCACAAGTCTCTTCCTGACCGCAGATTTCATAGACCTCAGCAATCAAGTCCTTGACGCCGCCTTTGTCGAGTTCACCATCGAAGAACCGCATTCGTTCTGTGAGGGCATTGTTGAACAGGACTCTACCAACCGTTGTATCAATTAGACGAACCTCGGGTTCTTCCAACCGGTTTTTATCCTCGTCATACCAGGTATCCGTTTTGATCTTGATGTGCGCATGGATGTCCACCTGATCCAACTCATAAGCCATCAGGACCTCATCAATACCTGAGAAGGCACGGTTATCACCCTTATGTTCCTCATCAATATTCATGGTCAGATAATAAACACCCAGGACCATATCTTTGGAGGGGCTGATAATGGGTTCGCCGTTGGCAGGCTTCAAAAGGTTCTTGGTTGCCAGCATCAGCTCACGCGCTTCTGTGACCGCCTTCTGAGAAAGCGGTACGTGCACAGCCATCTGGTCGCCGTCAAAGTCTGCGTTAAAAGCAGTGGTGACCAGGGGATGAAGCTGTATAGCGCTGCCCTCAATCAGGATTGGCTCGAATGCCTGGATGCCTAAACGGTGAAGCGTGGGAGCACGGTTCAAGAGCACTGGACGGTCTTTAATCACTTCTTCAAGTGCCTCCCAGACTTCAGGACGGTTGCGCTCAATAATGCGTCGTGCCCCTTTGATGTTGGCAGCATATTCCTGAGAGACAAGACGTGAAATGACAAAAGGACGGAAAAGTTCCAGCGCCATGGATTTCGGCAAACCGCACTGATTCAGCTTAAGGTGTGGACCGACAACGATCACAGAACGACCGGAATAGTCCACACGTTTGCCCAGCAAGTTGCGGCGGAAACGACCTTTCTTTCCTTTGAGCATGTCGCTCAATGAGCGCAGTTCACGGCGACCGCGCCTTGAGAGGGCTTTGCCGCGCTGCGAGTTGTCAATCAGTGAATCAACCGATTCCTGGAGCATCCGCTTCTCATTACGCACAATCACATCCGGTGCGCCCAATTCAAGCAGCCGTTTGAGGCGGTTGTTGCGGTTGATCACCCGACGATAGAGGTCATTCAGGTCGGATGTTGCGAAGCGACCACCGTCAAGCTGAACCATTGGACGCAAGTCTGGTGGGATGACCGGCAAAACGGTCAAGATAATCCATTCCGGTTTATTGTTTGAACGACGGAAAGACTCAATAATACCCAAACGCCGAGTTGCCTTCTTGCGTTTCTGCTTGCTGCGTGTCGTCCGGATCTCTTCCCAGAGTTCTTCAGCCATTGCATCAAGGTCAATCCGTTTCAGGATATCATAGAAGGCTTCTGCCCCCATATCCGCCCGAAAGACCTGCCCCCAACGCGACTTCAATTCACGGTAGCGCGATTCACTGAGGAAGGTGAAAGGTTCTAAATCATACAGCTCATCACGCAATCGGGATGATTCGGTTTGGGTCTCCTCAGCCTGGTCTTCAAGCTCGTTGCGAAGTTCTTCCATCTTCAATTCTGACTCCGCTTTGACCTTTTCTTTCTGCATCTTGACCTTTTCTAACTCACGGCCACGTTCCTCTTTAAGATCAGACTCAAGGTCTTCCATCATCTCTTTAACGATCTTTTGAACCTCGCTGAGATGTGAGGATTCAACCTCCAACCCTACCTCAACGATAGTGATTTCTTTATCCAGGGCTTTGAATATGATTGCTTTGCGGATCTTCTTACCCATTCGGGTCTGGATCTCGCTTTCCAACCGTTGACCTTCTTTAATGACCGGGTCAATCCGACTGCCAATCTGTTCGTCATAACTTTCTTTGAGAGAATCCCGCTGTCCGTCCAGTTCTTTGAACGCCTGGTCGCGGTTTGTTTTCACCTCTGCGATTTGAGTATTGATTTTATTCCCCAGCGCGTGGTCAGAAAGGCTGATCTCATCTTCCAACCGCTTCAACGCCTTCTGGCGGGCGTCTTCGTCAACATAAGTAACAATGTATTGCGCAAAATAAAGAACACGGTCAAGGTTCCGGCGAGAGATATTCAACATCAATCCAAGGAATGATGGGATCCGGCGTGTATACCAGATATGCGCAACAGGCGCAGCCAGTTCGATATGTCCCATACGTTCGCGGCGAACAGATGAACGAGTGACCTCTACACCGCATTTATCACAAATGATACCCTTATACCGTGGGTTCTTATATTTTCCACAATAACACTGATAATCACGGGTAGGGCCAAAGATAGCCTCACAAAACAAACCATCCTTCTCAGGACGCAGTCGCCGATAATTGATCGTCTCTGGCTTGAGGACTTCGCCATAAGACCAGCTGCGAATAACCTCAGGAGATGCAAGACCAATCCGCAGTGCTTTTAATCCCTTTGTTTCCACTAGGAGCCTCCTGTATTACTGGAAAAACTCTGAATAATGCATTAACGCGAGAAAAACCTTGAGAAAACCAATTTTCTCAGGCGTTTCATAGAAGTTTTGGAAGTTCAGAACAATGCATGCAAACATTAATTGTAGCAAATTAACCATACATTTGTCAACTTATTTACAGATTTGGTCTTATATCCCACCCACAGGAGAATCCTGTGCTGTTCCCCAGATCATACGCTCCTTGTGGGTATCTGTAAGAAGAAAGTGCTTCCTCTTCCCAATTTGCTTTCCACCCACACCTTCCCGTGATGACGTCCTGCAATAGATTTCACAATCGCCAACCCTAATCCACCGCCTTTCTGCTCCTCACCGGCTTGTGCACTGGCTCGATAGAACTTTTCAAACAAATGCTGTTGATCCAACGGAGCGACCCCAATCCCGGAATCCTGGACTGAAAACAAGATGGTCTCGTCCTCCCGGCTTACACTCACCTGCACGCTTCCCCCCATCTTCGAAAACTTAATGGCGTTTTCAACCAGGTTCTTCAACGCCTGGGTTAAGTATGATGCATCTGCTTCAAGCGTCACCGGTCCCTCAGGAAGAGAGAGCCCTACCTGGAGGTTCTTCTGTTTTGCCTGTGCAGCCAACCCATCCACAACCTGTTTGACCAAGGCCCCCGCATCAACGCGGGTGATCTCAGTTAGATCCGCCGATTCTAGCCGATCCAAATCCAAAAGGTTTTGGACAAGCGCCTTCATCTCTTCCACACCATCAATGATATTGTTGACATAACCACTTTGCTGTTCATTTAAGTTCCCTGTCAGACGTAAGATCTTTGCAAACCCTTGTACAAGGGTCAGCGGGGCTCGCAGCTCATGGTTAACCGTTGTGATCAATTCTGCTTTTTTAGATTCCTGGGCACGGTATTCAGTAATATCTTTGAACAACACAGCCACACCCATCTGCCGGTCTTCAATTTGAATCGGGTTTGCAGTGATGTGGTATGTCTTGTGGTCTCTCAGACTGATTTCACTTGATTTACTTTCCTGTCTTGCTTCGCGTAAGAAGGAAAGTAAACGTTCATCATCAAGCACAGATGAAAGCGTCATTTCATCATCGCGCTCTTTTCCCTGTCTGATCAATGCGTGGGCAGCTTTGTTCAGGTATACAATCTTGTCATAATCATCTGCAATCAATACCGGGTCAAGAAGCACATCCAATACTGTCTCAAGCTGGTTCTTTATCGTAATGGACTTATCAAAAGCCCTGGCGTTGATGATTGCTGTGGAAGCTTTTTTTGACAGGTCTGTGAAGAATTCAATCTCCGATGAACCTGGGTTGCGCTGATCGCTGTAGGCAACCCATAGAACGCCCAACCTTGACTCCTTCCACTTCAACGGCACAGCGATCAAGGCTGCCGGGAGCGGCAAGTCTTTCTGGATGGTGAACATCCTCTCAATTTGAGACTCTCGGAACATGAGTATGCCCTGAAATTGTGCCATAGCCAGAACATCCTGATCAAGTGAGGCTAACTGACGGGTATGCTCGCCCAATCCAAATCGATAATTGAGAGATTGAGGAGCATTCTTATCAGAAGCTTCCAATAAAACAATCCGAGCGGATGAAACCCCACGCTCCAATGCTGCCATCAAGACGATTTGAAGGGAGTCTTTTAAAGTCAGCTGACCGGTGATCTTTTCAGTGAGGGATAAGAGGGAAGATTGTTTTCGTTCCTTTTTTTGCAGGGAAATGATCATCCTTTGGAACACTTGTGTTAGGCGTTTCATCCCACCTGAAGACCCACGAGCGGAAAGGTCAATCGCATAATCCCCCTGGATCAACTTATCCGCGGCTGATTCAAGACGCTGGATTTCCTTATCCAAGGCACTCAGACCCATCCATCCCGCAAATAAGATGACCACCATCGCAATTGTACTGATTAAGAGAATCGGAGAGATCGTCTGCCATGCTACCACCTGGACAGACTGAGTTGGGTATGCGGTCACAACCGCCCAACCTGTGTCCTCAATCGGCTGATAGAACTGCATCCATGCCTGACCGTCAGTCGAGGTTCTCTCAAAAAAAGTAGT
>Ga0075123_10000763_pt1 | contig 16551 bp, 9 predicted proteins | sample AntAceMetag02UKX_FD_69808 | JGI IMG/M metagenome (GOLD analysis project Ga0075123, IMG submission 69808) | Saline lake microbial communities from Ace Lake, Antarctica - Antarctic Ace Lake Metagenome 02UKX | ecosystem: Environmental > Aquatic > Non-marine Saline and Alkaline > Saline | place... | reverse complement strand
TTTTTTGCAACATAAGAAGTTGTAAATGTTCCGGAAAAAGGGTCTAAAACGATGTCTCCTTCATTAGAACTTGCTTTTATTATTCTTTCTAATAAAGCTATCGGTTTTTGTGTTGGATGTTTTTCATATTCAGACATTCTATATCTTACTCTTGGGAATTCCCAAACATTTCCGGGTATTTTCTTTGTATTATAAAGTTGTGGGGGGGTTTTCCTGTAATCAATTAATTTTCTCTTCGAACCGGTTTTAGCTTCTACTAAAATATTATCTGAATTGAAAGTATAGTTGTTTTTATCTTTTACGCAAAATAGTATTGGTTCATACATTGAGCCATAATATTTCTTTGCTTGAACCCCTGAACTGTCATAATACCAAACTATTCGTGATAAAATGTTGATTTTATCTTGAAGGTAAATATCATAATAAGGCATAAATTGAGTAGAAGTCATAATATACAAACTCCCGGTTGGTTTTAACTTTTTAATCAATAATTCTATCCAAAAGTATGACCAGTTCAAATATTCTTTGTCTGTTTTCCATTTATCTTTTCTGCCATTAAAATCTTTTCCAATATTATACGGTGGGTCAACAAATATTAGATCAATGCTGTTATCATCTATTTGATTTGATAATATTTCTAAAGCATCTCCATTGTAGATTATATGTCCGTCTTTTTCAAATACTTGCATCTTAAATACTTTCGTTAATTTTTCACAAAATACAAAAAATAATTTTCATATTGAGTAAGTTTTTTATTTATCTTAAATGAGAGCTAACAATCAATTACAACCAATTACAATCACTCCATATCTTCCAACCTCTTAATACATCTCGCAAGGCTTTCCCTCCAATGTGGTATTTCTATATCAAAATCTTTTTTAATTTTTGCTTTGTTCATAACGCTGTAAAATGGACGTGCTGTAGGAAGCGGGTAATCTTTTGTTTCTATTGGAAGAACATTGCAGTTTTCTTTGGAAATTTCAATTATCGCTTTTGTGAAATCATACCAGCTTGCCACCCCTTCATTCGAATAATGATATAATTCAGGTTTTGTTAATTTTGATGTTTGAGGAATAATATTGAGAATTGCTTTTGCCAGATCATTTGCATAAGTCGGAGTTCCAATCTGATCGAAGATAATTCTCAGTTCATCTCTTTCTTTTCCTAATTTCATTATAGTTTTAACAAAATTATTTCCAAATTCAGAATACAACCACGAAGTTCTGAAAACTATTGATTTATCATTATTATTTAATGCTTCTTGTTCTCCATGAAATTTCGAGAGTGCATATTTTGAAAGAGGTTTAGGTTTATCAGTTTCGATGTAAGGTTTGTGATTTGTTCCTCCAAAAACATAATCAGTAGAAATATGAATGTAGAATGCATTATATTTTTTTGAAAGTTTTGATAAGTACTTTACTGCAGTTGCATTTATCAGTTCAGCAGTATCAGGGTCTTCTTCAGCTTTATCAACTGCATTATAGGCAGCGCAATTTATCAAAAAACTTATATTATTTTTATTAAAAAAAACATCAATTGCATCATAATTTGTGATGTTAAGTTCTCCAACATCAGTAAAAACAAAATTATATTCAGAATATTTAGGCGAAAGTTTTTTTATTTCATTTCCCAGTTGTCCGTTGCTGCCTGTAATCAGGATGTTATTCATGAGATTTATTTTACAACAGTTTTAAAGAAATCAATCGTTTTTTGTAAACCTTCATCAAGGTGAACCTTAGGTTCCCAATTAAGTTCTTTTTTTGCCAAAGAAATATCAGGTTTTCGTTGCATCGGATCATCTTGAGGAAGTGGTTGAAAAATCATCTTTGATTTTGAGTTGGTCATTTTAATTACTTTCTCAGCCAGCTCTAGTATCGAAAATTCTATGGGATTACCAACGTTTACCGGTCCGATAAAACCTTCCCTTGAGTTCATAAATCGTATCATTCCTTCAATAAGGTCATCAACATACTGAAAACTACGTGTTTGTTTGCCGTCTCCGTACATAGTTATTTCTTCTCCCTTTAAGGCCTGAACAATAAAATTAGAAACAACTCTCCCATCGTGCGGATGCATTTTTGGCCCATAAGTGTTAAATATTCTCATAATTTTTATGTCAACATTATTTTGTCGGTGATAATTTACAAATAATGATTCGGCACATCGTTTTCCTTCATCGTAGCAGGCACGTGTTCCAATTGGATTAACATGTCCCCAGTAACTCTCTGGTTGAGGATGAATTTTAGGGTCACCATAAACTTCGCTTGTTGAAGCTTGCAAAATTCTGGCATTTATTCTCTTAGCAAGCCCAAGCATGTTTATTGCTCCGGCAACTGAAGTCTTAATGGTTTTAATAGGGTTATATTGATAATGAATAGGGGAGGCCGGACAAGCAAGATTGAAGATTTGGTCAACTTCAATGAAAAACGGCATTATAATATCATGTCTTATCAATTCAAAATATGGATTATCCAGAAGATGAATCACATTTTGTTTTTGTCCTGTAAAAAAATTATCTAGGCAAATAACTTCATTTCCTTCTTTTAGCAAACGTTCGCATAAATGTGAACCAATAAAACCGGCTCCACCTGTAACTAATACTTTTTTCTTCATAAGAATTTTAATAATAATAATTAATTGTAAAGATACAAGAAAAACTGTAAAACTGTGGTAAAGATAATTAAGAAGCCACTTATTCATAGCTTATATTAAATCATTCAGTCTAATTTACAGAAACATAAACAACTGAATATAAGAAGTCCCAATTATTTCAATACTAATTGTTACTTTAGTTTGGAAATGCAAATAGGGGAAATAAAATAAATTTTTTATCCTTATTACCCCTATACCTTTATTACCCCTTTACTTCCTTTAAAATTATCTAATAGTCAACAAAAACAGCAATTGATATTTATCTATTGGTTATTTGCTTTTACTTCTCAGCATTAGCACCAATGCAATAATAAGTAAATCCAATTTCTTTCATTTCAGAAGAATCATAAATATTTCTTCCATCAAATATTAGAGGTTCTTTAATGAGTTTTTTAACTACATTGAAATTAGGAAATTTGAATTCATCCCATTCAGTTAAAATCATTAAAAAATCTGCGTCAATCAAAGCTTCGTATTGATCTTTTGCATATTCAATTTTATTACCGAGTATTCTTTTAGCTTCCTCTGTAGCAGCAGGATCGTATGCTATAACTTTTGCTCCTGCTTCTAAAAGTTTTTTTATAACTACCAATGATGGAGCTTCTCTCATATCATCGGTTTTTGGTTTGAAAGATAATCCCCACATAGCAACGATTTTTCCTTTAAGATCGTTGTTGAAATGTAACATTGCTTTACGGAAGAGAATTGATTTTTGAGATTCGTTAACAGCTTCCACAGCTTTTAACACCTGTAAACTATATCCATTATTGTCGGCAGTTTTTATAAGAGCTTTTACATCTTTTGGGAAGCAAGATCCGCCATAACCTGTTCCTGGGTAAATAAATTTCTTTCCGATACGTGTGTCAGAACCAATTCCATAACGTACTGCGTTTACATCAGCACCAACAATTTCGCATAAATTAGCAATATCGTTAATGAAACTTATCTTAGTTGCAAGCATTGCGTTGGCTGTATATTTTGTCATTTCAGCCGAAATAATATCCATGAAAATCACAGGGTGACCATTTATAGTAAAAGGTTTGTAAAGACGACTTAGTATTTTTTCAGCTTTTTTAGAATCAACGCCGACAACGATACGATCAGGTTTTAGAAAATCGTCAATAGCAGCTCCTTCTTTAAGGAATTCAGGATTTGATGCTACATCAAAATTTAATTTACTACCCCTTTTGTCAAGTTCTTCCTGAATAGCATTTCTAACTTTTTCAGCTGTTCCTACAGGAACTGTACTTTTTGTTACCATGATAAGATAGTCGTTCATGTGTTGGCCTATATTTCTTGCAACTTCCAGAACATATTTTAAGTCGGCACTGCCATCTTCATCCGGTGGTGTACCTACTGCACCAAATACAATTTGACATCCATCAAGTGTGGTGGCAACATCTGTTGTAAATGTTAGTCTGCCTTTTTTAACATTTCTGTGAACCATTTCTTCTAATCCGGGTTCAAAAATTGGGATAATACCTTTGTTGAGATTGTCGATTTTTTTCTTGTCTATGTCAACGCAAGATACTTCAATACCTACTTCTGCGAAACATGTTCCGGTTACTAAACCAACATAACCTGTACCTACTATTGTGATTTTCATATATTATAGAATTTTATTGAGTAATTGTGTTTAAGTGTTGCAAATTTATAAAAATATTGTTATTTTTGAGTTATTCGAATTTTTTTTATATTTGAAAAATAATTGAATTGGATTCTTAATCCTTGGAAATTGGAAATTGGGATGCTTTGCCTATTAGTCCGGTTTTTGAACAGATTAGCAACTAAATAATAATGAAACAAAACTAAAATAATTAATATTAGGAAATTTTAAAAGGAGAGAAAAATCATTTAGTAAGTATTTGTGCATTATAAAGACGGGAGCAAGCAAGATAAAAGATTGTGAGATAGAGATATGGTGAAAAGAGGGAAGCAGAACGAACTCGTTGGAAAGATAATACTGGCAAATTTTTTGGAATATTCTTTGTTGAAGTTTCTGAAATACATTAAGACGGTGGAAAATCAACCCATTTATAAAAAACTGGTTAATGAAGGAGTTGTGATTCGGAGACCCTTTTCGGTTGACAATTTTCAATCTGATGATGGCGTAATTGCTCAAATTAAAAAAGAAATAAACAATAATTTTTCTATTCAATATTCCAGAGAGGAGTTTTCAATAGAGTATTTGGTTAATAGTGAAAAATTATTAAAAGCGGAAAAACTACCGGAAGAGCAAAAGGAAAATATTGGCAATCTTGTACATAAATTAAGACGTATCAGTACCAGAAACCATACCATGTATAAAATACTGAAAGGAATAATTGAGTGTCAGCGTGATTATTTTGAATCGGATAATGAAAATGAAATGAACTTAAAATTAAAGACCCTGCAATTGAAAATACTTGCAAAGAATATCTCAGATAACGATTTTTTAATTGATGCAAGCAGGATATCACGTATTTCTAAAGGAATATCTCTTATTAACCATAAAGGAAAATTAGTATCTTTGAAAGAATTTTTTTCGACAAAGAGAGATATTGTGAAAAAACACATAAAAGCTATTACCAAAAAGGAAAAAGAGGAATTTTGTGATGGCTGGATTAGTAGGCCATACACGGATGGAGAATTACAGTATAAATTAGAAGAAAAATACAACTTATTTGTTTCAAGAAGGGAAGTCGGGTACTGTAGAAATGATATGGGGATACTACCATATTCCAAAAGAATTAATGGCTATGGGTATTCTCCTTTATCAGTGAATTTCTCCGCGATTTATCCTTTTACGGCTTCATCGGTAAAAAAAAACGTACCTGTGCAATCGGGAGTATATGAACTACGTCTTGACGGAAAAGCGATAGATTATCCCAGGGGGCATTATCAGGCATTTTATATCGGCAGTGCGAAAAACCTGAGAAAAAGGTTGATTGACCACCTCGGTTCAAACGGGAAAAACAACGGTATAAAGGAATACACAAAAAAAGAAAAGTGTGTTTTCAGGTATGTTCAGTTCACAAAAGGATGGGGACTGGAGGAGAAAAATCTTTATATGCTCTTTATTAAAGCTTTTGGTGATTCTCCTGTATGTAACCATTTAAGCCCATAGGCCAGTGGAATATAAAAAATTTGAGAACTATGTTTATTTACAAAATCTTATAACCAGCAACTTGAGGAGGTATAATTATGAAAAAAAAATACAGTTTAAAAACTAAAGGCAATAGATTGCTTATATTACTTTTTACGATAACTATATGCCTTGCACTTGCCTTTTATATTGGCTTTATTAGGGGTCAGGAAGTAGTCTATACACAGTTTTTCTATATTCCTGTTATTTTGGCTGGCATGTGGTATCACAGGAAAGCTGTCTATGTTGCTCTCTTTCTCGGTACAGTTCATATTTTTGTAACGTATATATCTGTCCATGATGTTACCATTGATAACTTTGGAAGGTTTGTTATTCTTATTGTTGTAGCGTATTTTATTGGGCTTATTAGCGCGAAGCGGACTATGGGAGAAACGAAATTACGTGAAACACGGGACTATCTGGAAAGTCTTGTTAATTATGCTAATGCTCCTATCATTGTCTGGGACCCGGAATTCAGGATAACCAGATTCAATCGTGCCTTCGAGCATCTCACGGATTATACAGCCGGTAAAGTGATAGGACAGGAACTAAACATGCTTTTTCCTGAGGCGAGCAGGGATGATTCACTGACCAAAATCAGGCATACTTCTCGTGGTGAATTCTGGGAGTCGGTGGAAATTCCGATTCTGTGCAAGAATGGGATTATCCGGTTGGCACTCTGGAACTCTGCGAATATCTATGCAGAAGACGGTACAACCCTTATAGCCACCATTGCCCAGGGTATTGATATCACTGAACGTAAGAAGGCAGAAGAGGCTTTCATTGCATCAAAAAACTACACCGAATCTATCATACAGAATTTTTCAGATACCCTCATTGTGGTGGATGCGGAAGCAAAGATAAAGACCGTAAACCCGGCAACCTGTAATCTATTAGGCTATACCAAAGAAGAATTGATTGGGCAGCCAGTAAGTATTATTTTTGCAGAAGAAGAAGTCTATCGGCTTTTTCAATTTTTCCGTAAAGCCGAAGGGGTAAAAGATATCCATAATCAGAATACTATCCGCAATCGTGAACTTACTTACAAAACTAAAGATAGTAAACTTATACCTATGTCGTTTAACGCTAGTATACTTATTGATGAAAATGGAAATGTTACCAATGTTGTGGCTGGTGCCAAAGATATCACAGATTTAAAGCATGCTGAGGCAGAAATAAAGAAAGAAAAGATTTTTTCAGAAAATATAGTGGCTACTGTCCCGGATTCTTTGCTGGTCATTGATAAGGATTTGAAGATAAATAGCGCTAATCTCACTTTTTACGAAACATTTCAAACTAAGTCAGAAAAAGTTATGGGTACTTGTTTAACCGATTTCCTGGGTGATGAGGACGGAAGACTTAGTACTGAACTAACAGGACTTTTTGAAACAGGCGGCATATTAGAGAATTTTGAACTGAACTATCAGTCGGAAAAAGTTGGGGAACGTGTGTTCAATATTATTGCGAGAGGAATAATAGTTGCAGAAGAAGAAGAAGAAGAAGAAGAACTGGTTGTGCTGCAAGATATCACCAAACGCAAGCAAGTGGAAGAAGAACTCGCAAAACACCGCGACCACCTCGAAGAACTTGTTGAAGAAAGAACAAAAGAAATAGAAGAGAAAAACAAAGAATTAATGCATTATAATAAATTATTTGAAGGAAGAGAAATTAGAATAAAAGAACTAAAAGATAGAGTAAAAGAACTGGAAGAAAGGCTGGGGATTTATGATTTATGATTTATGATTGACGATTTACGATAGAAGATTGAAACTTGAAATTGGAAATTAGAAATTGGAAATTTTTACTTCTCCTGAATTTCTACATCTTGAATTGATAAAATGTAATCTATTAAAAATGTACGAACTACAAAAATAAACATCTATGAAAAACAGGGAAAACAAAATAAATGCTGAGTTGATCAAAGAAAATGAAATATTGCATAAAAAAGTTAGTGAATTAGAAAATGCAGAAGAAACATTAAAACAATCTGAAAAAAACTATCGCGCCATTTTTAACAATGCAACTGATGCAATTTACATTCAAGATAGTAAAGGTTGTTTTCTTGATGTTAATAAAGGAGCTGAGGATATGTATGGTTATCCAAGGGAATATTTTATAGGGAAAACACCTGAATTTTTATCCGCTCCCGGAAAAAATGACATGAAAAAGATAATCGGTTTTGTTGAAGATGCTTTTAAAGGCAAACCACGTCAATATGATTTCTGGGGAATAAGAAAAAACGGTGAAGTATTTCCTAAGATCGTACGTTCGCAGAATGGAATTTATATGGGAAAAAAAGTTATTGTTACTTTTGCCATTGATATTACCGAACGTAAACAGGCGGAGGAGGCACTTCAGGAAAGCGAAGAAAAATATCGTTTTCTTGTAGAATCATTAGAAGAAGGAATTATAGCAGTTGATGAAAACGAGAATGTTACCTTTGTAAATCCTGCAGCATGCAAAATATTAGGATATACAAAAGAAAAATTACTTAAAATGAACTTCAAAGAAATATTAACTCCGAAATATCACAAAAAAATACTACAACAAACTGCCAAAAGAAAAACAGGTAAAACAGGTAAATATGATATGAATATTATCAAGAAGAACAGTGATATTTGTATTGTTACAACAAGTGTCAGTCCTATATTCAAGAATGGGAAGTTTAAAGGTTCTTTTGGAATAATTCATGATATTACCGAACGCAAAAAAGCAGAACAAGCATTGCACAAATACACTCTCGAACTTCAGGAACGCAACGAAGAGTTAGATGCCTTTTCGCATACCGTGGCTCACGACCTAAAAAACCCTTTGGGAACAATAATGGGTTTTGCTGAACTTTTATTCGAAAATTACTCTGAATTTTCTAAAGATGAGATACTGAACTATCTGAACATAATAATTAAAGATAGCAAAAAAACTCAACAAATTATAAATAACTTACTTCTTTTTGCAAGTGTAAGAAAAGCTGAAATAAAGATGGAAGAATTAAATATGAGAGATATTGTTGCCGAATCAATAAAGAGTTTAACACCAATTATTGAAAAAAACAATGCCGAAATTATTCTATCAAATGTTTTGCCACCGTCTTTGGGTTATGCACCCTGGATAGAAGAAGTATGGACAAACTATTTAAGCAATGCCATAAAGTACGGCGGCACTCCGCCACGCATAAAAATTGGCGCCGATACAGACAAAGCAGAAAATGTGCCCAAAGGAATGGTTCGTTTTTGGGTGTGTGATAATGGACAAGGTATTTCTGCCAATAATCAAAAACTATTGTTTGAAAAATTTGAACGCATCAATCAGGTGATAGCCGAGGGACATGGTTTGGGCTTATCTATTGTACGCCGTATTATCAAAAAATTGGGTGGGCAAGTTGGAATGGAAAGTAATCCCGATAGTTATCTGAAAGGAAGCCTTTTTTATTTTACTCTTCCGTTTATCTCCAACACACTTCATGAAACCCGAAACCTGAAACCCGAAACCTGAAACCTGAAAATACTGATTGCTGAAGATGAGAAATACTCGGATACCCACCTCAGCATTATCATTAAAAAATTCAGTAAAGAAATTTTACATACCAAAACAGGGAAGGAAACAGTTGACCTTTGTCGAAATAACCCTGACATAGATTTGGTGCTTATGGATATAAAAATGCCGGAGATGAATGGCTATGATGCTACCATGCAAATCAGAAAATTCAACAAGGATGTGATCATAATTGCCCAAACTGCTTATGCCCTTCATGGCGACCGCGAAAAAGCAATTAAAGCAGGTTGTAATGATTATATCTCGAAACCGATAAATAAGGAAGTACTTTGTGAGAAAATCGAAATTTTTTTAAGGATAATTAAGTGAGTTGGTAAGTGATAATTTAATTGTGAATTTAAAATATAATATTATGAAAAAGAGAGAGATAAATTTCCGTGAACTTGTTGAAATTTCCAGTGACTGGATATGGGAAGTAAACAAAGAAGGTGTTTATACATATTCCAGCCCACAGGTTGAGGCTTTATTGGGATACAAACCGGAAGATATCGTTGGCAAGAAACCTTACGACATAATGCCGCCGAAAGAGGCAGTACGAATTGAAAAGTTATTAAATGAAACGATCAAAAACGTTGAGCCAATTGTTACATTAGAGAACATAGTCCTGCACAAAGACGGACGGCAAATTATCCTTGAAACAAGTGGTGTTCCATTTTTTGACAAGACAGGGAATATTATCGGCTATAGAGGAGTGGATCGCGACATCACCGAACGCAAACAGGTAGAAGAAATATTGCGAAAATCGGAAGAGCAGTTTCGGTTAATTGCAGAGAACATAAAAGATGTTATCACTCTGCAAACATTTGATATGAAAGCTATTTATACTTATGTAAGTCCTTCAATAAAAGCTATAAGTGGTTATGAGCCGGAAGAGTTACTCGGCAGATCTGTTTTTGAATTTATTCATCCCGATGATAAGAAAAATTTATTTCCATTGCTAAAAAAATATGTTAATTTAAAGATAAAAAAAATACTTACCGGAAAGCAATTTCCTTTAAATGAAACAATTGAATTTCGTAGTAAAGATAAATTCGGAAACTGGTTTTATGTTCAAAGCACCGGTAATATCGTTGGTGATCAACTGCTTTTTGTTACCAGGGATATTACAAAACGCAAACAGACAGAGGATCTTTTAATGAAATCAGAAAAAAAATATAGGGATCTATTTGAAAAATCAGAAGATGCTATTTTAATTATTCATAACGGAAAATTTGTGGATTGTAATCAAGCTACAGTTAATATGCTTCGTTATAATAACAAAAGTGAGTTTTTAAATACGCACCCCTCAGAATTGTCACCTGAAAAGCAACCGGATGGAAAATTGTCATTTGCAAAAGCAAATGAAATAATGAAAATAGCTTTAAAAAATGGCAGTCACCGCTTCGAATGGGATCATAAGAGAAATGATGGAGAAGTTTTTCCGGTGGAGGTGTTATTGACCGCTATTTCTACTGATGAAAAAAATCAAATCCTTCATACTGTTTGGCGTGATATTACAGATCGTAAGCAGGCGGAGGAAGAACTGCGGGAGAGTGAAGGAAAATATAAACGTCTTGTGGAACTGAATCCCGAAGCAATTGCAATTCACAGTGGCGGAAAAATTATTTATGGGAATAAGGCAGCACTCGATCTCTTACATATTCCAAATCTTAAAGATTTCGTTGGAAAACCTGTTCTCAGTTTTGTTCACCCGGATCACATTAAAATTGTTTCAAACCGCATTATGAAAGGACTGGATCATGGTATATATGCTAAACCTATTGAAGAAAAATTCCTGTGTATTGATGGTGAGGTAATTGATGTGGAAGTAACCGCCATACCAATAAGTTATGATGAAAAACCGGCGATGTTGGTTATTGGACGGAATATCACTGAAAGCAAAAAAACAAAAGAAGCATTAATTTTTGAGCAAAAACAACTTCTTTCCATGTTTGATAGTGTTGATGAAGTGATTTATGTTGCCGATTCTGATACTTACGAACTTTTATATTTTAACAATGCTTTCAAATCACGCTGGAAGGGGAAAATAGGCGATAAGTGTTACAAGGTTATTCAAGATCGAACTTCTCCCTGCTTATTTTGTAGCAACAAACATATTTTCGGAAAAAATATTGGGAAAACACATATCTGGGAATTCCGGAATAAAATTAACCAACATTGGTATCGCTGCATAGATAAAGCTATAAAATGGCCAGATGGACGTATGGTGCGATATGAGATGGCAATTGATATTAACGAAAGTAAGAAAGCTGAAGAAGCACTTAAAGAAAGCGAAGAAAAATATCGTAATCTCGTGGAGTCATTAGTAGAAGGAATTGCTTCAGTTGATGAAAACGAGAACTTCACATTTGTAAATCAGGCAACATGCAAAATATTCGGATATTCAAAAATAGATCTGCTTCAAATGAACTTTAAAGATATTTTAAGTCCGGAAGATTATAAAAAAATGCTAAAACAAACTGCCAAAAGAAAAACAGGAGAATCAGGAAAATATGATCTGAATATTATCATGAAGAACGGTGATATTCGCATTATTACTTCAAGTGTGAGTCCAATATTCAAGAATGGGAAGTTTAAAGGTTCTTTTGGAATATTTCATGACATAACCAAACGCAAAAAAACAGAGATAGAGCTGAAATATAAAATGAATGAACTTGAAATTTTTAATGATGCCGCGGTGGACAGAGAAATAATAATTAACGAATCAAGAAAAGAAATTAACGAATTGCTCGGGAAATTGGGTGAAGAACCAAAATATGATATTGTGGTGTGAAGTCTCGGGTTTTCAAGAGCTACCCAAAAAGTTATGAGTATAATTAAAATTATGGAGATATATAATGAAAATTAGAAAAAGCATTTCAAGAACTTTACTATTAAATATGATAATAGCTGCTATTCTTCCTTTAATTATTGTAAGCTGTTTTACAATATTCCGAATTTATAAAAACTTCAATGAAGAATCAAAGGAAATACAAGAAAATTATATCAATAATCAGAAGAATATGTTAAAATATCAAGTAGAGCAAGTTATTGATTTAATAGAATTGGAAAGGTCATTTATCGCAAAACATTCTCTTGAAAAGATTAACGGCAAAATGAATTTTCAGAAGGAGATATTAGAACAAATTGGAAAAATCAGATTTGGAAAAGACGGCTATATCTTTGTTGTCAATTTTGATGGTATTACTTTAATGAACTCTACTCAAAAATATCTGATAGGACAAAATCTTTGGGAAATGACAGATCCGAATGGTGTGAAGGTGATACAGGAAGAGAGAAAAGCTGTTGAAAATCCTGAAGGAGATTTCATTTATTATGTTTGGAATAAACCATCTGAAGAGATACCATCTCCCAAAATCTCTTTTATGAAGGGAATTCATGATTGGCAATGGATGGTCGGAGCGGGAACTTATGTAGATGAGATCGATAAAGTGATAGCTGGAAAAAGAAGATTATTGATAAAGAAGGTGGAAATCAATATTCTGAAAATCGGATTGGTCTTTATATTTTTAGTGATTTTTCTTACTATTTTAGCAAAACATTTTTCAAAAAAGATAAAAAGGAGTTTTGAAGTATTTGTTTCGTTTTTTTTAAAATCAGAAATAGAATCTATACAAATAAGTATAGATAATCTTCATTTTACTGAATTTAAAACTTTAGCCTTAAGTATCAATCGCATGATCGAATTTCGAAAAAAAGCAGAAAAATCACTCAATGAAAGCGAAGAAAAATTCAGAAGTTATATCGAAAAAGCACCTTACGGAATTTTTGTTGCTGATAAAAATGGTTACTATGTTGATGTGAATGAAACTGCCTGCATAATAACAGGTTACTCAAGGGCTGAGTTATTGAGCAAAAATCTTGTAGAGCTTACTCCACCTGAAGACCATCTTTTTGCTAAAAAGCATTTTGAAACGGTTGTGAAAACAGGAATATCAACAGGAGATTTGTCCTTCATTAAAAAAGATGGAAGTAAAAATACATGGGCTTTTGATGCTGTTAAACTTTCTGAAAACCATGTTCTTGGTTTTGTTATTGATATCACCGACCGAATACTGACAGACAAAGAAATTAAGAGTAAATCTATAGAACTGGAAATACAATTTGAAAAAAGCGAAAAACAACGAATTGCTACTCTCGTTGTTATGAATGATCTTAATGAAAATACTAAGGAATTAAAGGAAGAAATTATTGAACGCAAACGTGCTGAGCAAATCCAAAAGGTATTATATAATATTTCTAATGCAGTTACCACAACCGGTACCCTTAAAAAGTTAATTAGCAAGATACGAAAAGAACTGGGAACAATAATTGATACAACAAATTTTTATGTTGCCCTTTACGACAAAACAACCGATATGCTTTCATTACCATACTATGTTGATGAAAAAGATAAGTTTACTTCTGCTCCGGCAAGAAAAACATTAACCAAGTACGTGATTGAAACAAAAAAGCCACTTTTGGCAAATATCGAATTAAAGAAAAAATTTGTTAAGGAAGGTAAATTGGAACATCAGGGAAGTTTGTCAAAGATATGGCTTGGAGTACCTCTTAAAATTGAAGAAAATGTAACCGGTGTTATTGCTGTTCAAAGTTATTCTGATGAATTTGCATACAATGATTCAGATATGGAAATGCTTGAATATATTTCTTCCCAAATTAGTATTTCCATTGAACGAAAAAAAGCCGAAGAAGAAATAGCCAAACACCGCGATCATCTCGAAGAACTTATAAAAGAACGAACCTCAGAACTGGAAAAATCACAAAATTCATTAACATTATTACTTGATGATGTTAATGATATTAATGTTCAACTTCAAAAAACAAATACTAAATTAGACTCAACAAATAAAGAGATGGAAGCTTTTTCTTATTCCGTTTCTCACGACCTTCGCGCCCCATTAACCAGAATGGATGGTTTTAGTCAGGCTATACTCGATACTTATTCGGACAAACTTGATGAACAGGGAAAACATTTTTTAAATCGTATAAGATCATCCAGTAAGCACATGGCAAAACTTATTGATGATATGCTCGCTTTGTCGAGAATATCAAGAAAAGATATTTTCAGACAACAACTTGACCTTACACAATTAGCAGAAAATATTTCTAAAGAACTGATGAATACCGAACCAAAAAGAAAAGTGGATTTCAAAATTAAAAAAGGACTGAAAATTAAAGCAGATCAAAAATTTATTATAATTTTACTTCAAAATCTTCTTGGTAACGCTTTTAAGTTTACAGGAAAGGAAAAAAATGCAGTAATTGAATTTGGTAAAAAATCAATTGATAAAAAAGAAATTTTCTTTATTAAAGATAACGGTGATGGATTTGATATGAAATATTATGATAAAATATATATTGCATTTCAGCGATTGCATCACGAAGAAGATTTTCCCGGTACTGGAATAGGACTGGCAATTGTGCAAAGAATAATAAATAAACATGGCGGAAAAATATGGGCAGAAAGTGAAATGGGAAAGGGGAGTGTGTTTTACTTTAGGCTGGGGTGAATTAGAAATTGAAAATTAGAAATTGGAAATTAGAAATTGGAAACTGAAAACTGAAAACTGAAAACTGAAAACTGAAAACTGAAAACTGAAAACTGAAAACTGAAAACTGAAAACTGAAAACTGAAAACTGAAAACTGAAAACTGAAAACTGGGATGCTTTGCCGACTTTTGTAGAATTCGAAAATTTATCTGTGAATCTGTGGCTTAATAAAAAATGAAACTTAAAATTAATACAAACTGTGCAGACTGTTCCTAATTTCCAATTTCTAATAACAAAAAACAAAAAACATGAAAAACATAAATATACTTATTATCGACGATGTTGCAGATGACGCTGAATTAGTTGTTTTGCAATTACAAGCCGATAAACTCAAATTTACATGGAAACATGTTGATACTGAGAAGAAGCTAAAGGATGCATTAAGAAATGAAGAATGGGATGCAGTAATATCGGATTATGCTATGCCCGGATTTGATGGACTTTCGGCATTAAAAATAATAAAAGAGTGGGATGAAGACATGCCATTTATTATGGTATCGGGAACCATTGGTGAGGATGTTGCTGTAAATGCTATGAAAAAAGGTGCACAGGATTATCTTATGAAAGAGAACCTGAAAAGACTTAGTCAGGCTTTGTTGAGGGATATTAAAGATGCTGAAATAAAACGCCATAATAAAGAAGTTAGTTTGGCTCTTGAGCAAAGTAAAGCTGAATTGCAAAGTGTTTTAATGACTTCACCCGTGGGAATTGGTATTGTTTTTGAGAATAGAATATTGCAATATATAAATGAAAGAATAAGTGAAATTACCGGCTATGGTAAGGATGAACTTATTGGAAAAAGTGAAAGAATTTTTTATGTTGATGATGATGAGTTTGAGAGAGTCGGAAAAATAATATATACTGATATTGAGAAAAAAGGTATTGTAACGATCGAAGCTCGTTTAAAAAGAAAAGACGGGAAGAAAATAGATGTACAAATTAATTTATCCAGAATTAGTAATGATGACAAATCTAAAGCTTATACTTTTACTTTCGATGATATTACGGATAGAAAAAAAGACGAAAATATAAAATCAATATTATACAATATTTCAAATGCTGTTAATACATCAAAAAATCTAATGGAGCTAATGAGTTTGATTAGAGATCAATTAGGAGAGATTCTTGATACAACTAATTTTTTTGTTGCCCTTTATGATGAAAAAACCGACACCATTGAACTGCCATATTATTCAGATGAAAAGGATAATTACACTTCTTTCCCTGCAGGTAAAACAATGACTGCTTATGTTATCAAAACTCAAAAGTCAATTTTAGCTAAAAAAGATAAAATTGAAGAGTTAGAAAAATCAGGAATAATTGAATCTATTGGTGTTAACTCAAAAATTTGGCTTGGTGTTCCTTTAAAAATAAAAGACAAGGTTACAGGTGTTGTAGTGTTGCAGAGTTACAATGATGAAAATGCTTATACCAAAGACGATTTAAGTACTCTTGAGATGATCTCACAGCAGGTAAGTATTTCCATTGAGCGCAAAAAAGCAGAAGAAGATCTAAAAAATGCTCTGATAAAAGCCAAAGAATCAGATAAATTGAAATCTACATTTTTATCTACTATCTCTCATGAGCTGCGTACTCCACTGAATGCGATTATCGGTTTTTCTGAAATTATAAATGATGAACTTCCATTGGAAGAAATTCTTGATTTCACT
>Ga0075123_10000760_pt1 | contig 16602 bp, 15 predicted proteins | sample AntAceMetag02UKX_FD_69808 | JGI IMG/M metagenome (GOLD analysis project Ga0075123, IMG submission 69808) | Saline lake microbial communities from Ace Lake, Antarctica - Antarctic Ace Lake Metagenome 02UKX | ecosystem: Environmental > Aquatic > Non-marine Saline and Alkaline > Saline | place... | reverse complement strand
TGGAAATCAATCTCATGCTGTCCCAGGGCAACCTCATGATGCCCCATCTCAATTTCCAACCCCATCACGCTGAGGGCGTCCATTAACTCCGTCCGTACCTGGACCGCTTCATCATTGGCTGAGAAGTCAAAATACCCGCCGATGTCATGTGGCACGGGATGGACATTCTCTTTGCCGTTTTGCAGGAATAGAAAAAATTCGGGTTCCGGACCAACATTAAAAACCCATTTGTGGTCTGATTTTATTTTTGCTAATTTTCGTTTGAGGACGCCGCGCGGGTCGCCGTCAAAAGGTTCCCCATTTGGGTGATAAATATCGCATAATACTCGGGCACGTTTCATCTCATCCGGTGTCCAGGGCAAAATGGCATAGGTTTCCGGGTCAAGCACCAGGCGCATATCGCTCTCCTGGATGCGGGCAAAGCCTTCCACGGATGAGCCGTCAAACCAGATACCGTTTTTCAGTTTATTCTCTACCTGATTGATCGGGCAGTCTACGCTCTTGACCACACCGTTCACATCAGTGAACTGAAACGAGATGAATTTGATATCGTCCTGCTTAATTCTTTCCAATACTTCTTTGCTGTCCATGACTACCTCCATCTAAACACGAATCAATTCATCCGTCGGAGCACGGTATTTATATAAAGGCTGCAGTGACCTGCGGTATTAAATAAATAAAGCCGGAAGTCTGTCTCACTATGTTTGCTTTGGCGTGTGCGTCGCCGCACAGTTTTGAGCATCCATTCAACAATTAAGGAAAAATTGGACCCGTGTTCAGGCCCAGGAGGCTTCCGCTGATCACTCGATTTTTACCGTGTATCCGGGTTAGCACTCTCTTCGCAGAGAGGAACCTCCACCTCGTCGTCTCATCAACCTATCCTGATGAGAGTCAGCCGCTTGATTTCCTGTTATTCACTTGTCTGCTCCCCCTGCCTTGATCTACATCAAAATGATATTGTTGGCTCCGATCAACCATTTTGACAATGAGGTTTATATCATGAATCTCCAATCTTGTGTAGGGGCAAGGAGAAGTTCTCTTATTTTTTTGCTGTAGTGAGTACGATTCATTGGACAGGAATACAAAAGAAATATTTATTACATTCTTGACAGGATCTGATAACCCAGATACCTATTCAGTGTGGCATTAGTGAGGCGAATTCATTCTTTGAATAACGTCGCAAGTTTCTTCACGGCTTTCTTGATTTTCGCGTGCCGATATGGGTTAAACCATTATATATCCGCATGTCCGAGAATAGTTGCGCCTTTCCGTTCTCCGCAGATCTCAGTTAACTCATGAAGCGCTTGTTTAGTGCCCATTGCACGGAAAAGGAAATGGGTGAGGAGAAAAGCCACGCGGTATGGCTTTAAACCGCCTGCATAGCCGACCAACCATGAACGCATTGGCGCAGAGATTCGACCACCAATAACAGGCGTTGCGATAATCACGCCTTCGTCATCCTCAGCGATAAGGGGATGTGTTTTCAGCGGTACAGTTTCTGCTGCTAAGCTGGTGGGTCCAGAAGGTTCTATTTTCTCAAAACGAACTGAATGACCATCTGCAATAAGGGCTTTTTCCAACGCTTTGCTCACCTTTAATGTATGACCGGTGCGAGAAGATACGAAAACCACAATTTTCATTTGCAACACCCCTTCTATTTCTGTTTTGAGATCAACGATTAATCTTAGCATAATGTCCGGTAAAACGTTAACCCATTTGTTTTGAGCTTCATAAATATCTTGACAAAGAACAAAAGTTCTGTATAATTAGAACATAAGTTCGATTTATCAGACTGGAGCACAAGATGAGTGTTTCGAACCTCTTAATGAACGCCAGGAAGACCTATCAGCATCTCTTCCCTGGGTTATTATCACAGAATCGGCACCGGCTTTCTATAAGATCGCAGGTGAGAATCCCACACAACCATCAGACCACATTGGATAATTTGCTTGAATCCCTCCAGCATGTGCCTTCCCACACTATCCTTTTAGGTCAATGCATGGATGGATTACCCTTCCTTATGAAGCTTGGGGATCCGGATATCGGTGCGATCCTGATTGGTTGTGAAGCGGGATGTGGGAAAACCCGCCAACTGCAAACAATGGTGAACTCAGCAATCCGCACGCATTTGCCTCATGAAGTACAGATCGCAATCCTGACTACTGATCCTGCTGAATGGGATTATCTTCAGGCATCGCCCAAGAACAGGAAATATCTTCACGGTATACATGCCTGGAAAGAAGATCAGACAGAGGAGGTCATTAAACAGATCACAGAACTGGCAGAAGCAAGACGGCAGGGGCAGCGGTAGGGGGTGGATGTGCTGGTGTTCCTGGATGATTTTGACTCTGTAGAGGAATTAAGCTATGCAGCTCAGGTGAACTTGCATTGGCTGCTGGAATATGGTTCACAATCAGGGGTATGGGTTATCGGTACGCTTAAAGCTGACCTGGCTGAGGGCTTCCGTTACTGGGTCAACACCTTCCGTACACGGATCGTGGGCAGAGTACAGCAACTTGAGGATGCGGATATCCTGGCAATGAAGCCTGGGTCACAGGCTATTAACCTGGCATTAGGTGCGTTTAAAGTATGGACGGGCAGCAGCTGGCTTACATACAGTTTGCTACCTTTGGGAGAATGAGGTTGATAGGAGGCATGATGGATATCGGTATGTTGTGGTTTGACAATGACCCGAAATCAGATGTCATGAGCAAGGTGATGAAGGCTGCTGCGTACTACAGCAATAAATACGGCGAGGAACCTAATTTATGTTTTGTTCACCCAAGCATGATCCCCGAGGTAAAGACGAATGCGGGCAAGATAGCCGTCCGATCAAACAGTACTATGCTTCCCCATCACTTTTGGATAGGCGTCCAACAACCAAAAATAACTCAAAAAATATAATCCGTCCCTAATCCTGTTCAATGGCGCCTATCCAAGCAGCCGTGCTGCCGAACCAAATACCGCCTAATTCCTGCGTAGGAATATGCCCAGCTGATGGCAGCACGGCTGACTCAACTATTTTCTCAATGTGGATTGGTTCCACTCGGGGAAGTATATTATTATTCTGAGGTTTGGATTTATCCTGCGGCTGTTGATGGATCAGGATACCTGGGCATGGTCAGCGTGCGGTATCCAAAGGTGTTGAGGACATGCGTCTTGCCAATCTGGGTCTCTGTAACCGTATTGTGAGTGTAGATATGGATATGACCGTGCAGATGCAGGGTTGGACGGAAGGTCTCGATCAGCCACCTAAAGGCTTTCACACCTTGATGGGCAGGGTCACTCTGGTCATGGATCCCCCAAGGCGGTGCATGGCTGATGAAGATATCTAAATACCGGCCATGGTGCACTTTGTTCCAAAACAATCTCGGAACGAGATGGAACACCATCTGCCACATTTGAGCTTGCGTATATTGGTATTTACCCAGGTTGTATCTCAGTGAGCCTTCAATCCCGGCAACCAGCAGCCCAGTCTTTGAATCCTGAACAACACGGCGATGGACGTCAACAGCGCCCCAGGGAGCTTTTCGTGGACCTGCGCATCCATATTCAATCCGGTTGGCATGGTTGCCGCGTACGAAGTAAAGAGGGATATCCAACGAACTGACGATATATTCAAGATAATAATAAGAGAGGTCCCCACAGCCGAATGCCAGATCGACATCCCCAAACCGTGATTTGATTTGAGGGCTGTATATCAAAGGAAGTTCCTCGTCGCTAACTGCCAGCAGTCTCATAGACTAATTTTAGGACATTCCAATAGGAAAAGTTAGGGTGGTTGTTTGGGAGAAATACACTCATTCACCGGCGGCAACAGCGACAGCAACCGCTTTGGTGCGGTCATGGCTGATGCTGACAGACCAGGAAGCAAGCCCTAAGTCATCTGCAACAGTTCTTGCCTGCCCGTGAAGCTGAACGACCGGTTGACCTGACGGGAGGTGGAGGATCTCAATATCTCGCCAGCTTACCTTCCCAATCCCCGTCCCCAATGCTTTGGAGACGGCTTCCTTTGCAGCGAAGAGACCTGCTAACAGCTCTGTCCGGTCATGAGCCTGGGCTATCTCATTGCGCGTGAAGACCCGTGCGATGAAACGCTTGCGGATAGATGGCTGGATTGAATCCAAGCGGGAAATTTCAATGGTGTCAATACCGGTTCGGATGTTCATACGTTACTACTCAAGGGCCTGCGATGGCGACCGCAAGTTGATCCGGATTGAGGTATTTCCGGGTGGTCAGTAAGATAGCTTCTGCTGTTATCGTCTGGATTTTCTGGGGATAGGTTTGGAGAAAATCCAATCCAAGTTTGAAATGTTCCATATTTAGAAGTGAGATCGCGACACCGCTGTTGGATTCCAGAAGCAGCGGCATTCTCCCCAAATAATATGATTTACTGTCAGAAAGCTCTTCTTCAGTAACAGGTTCGGAGATAAATTTTCGAATTTCTTCGGTGATCATCTTCACAACTGTTTCAACATGCTGTGGGTTGACACCCGCAATCATCTCCCAAGCTCCAGGTCCACAGCTTGAACTGAGCGAGGAATAGACATAATAAGCCAAGCCTGACTCCTCCCGAACTTTTTTTCCTAAGCGACCCATCATGCCAAACTCACCCAGGATATTATTTCCGACCTGTAAGGGGTAATAATCCGGCGATAAACGTTCAGGTGCCTGGCAACCCACGACAAGATCTGCCTGGAATTTTCCTGGGATGCTGAGTGATTTCTGAGTCGTTTCCTGGATTGGTCCAATAGTGGGAATCTTTGGAAGCAACTGCTGATTGGGATTGTTCCAATCGCCCAAGGTCTCTTTCAGTGCATTGATTGCCGTTTCAGGTTCAATGGCACCCACAACAGCAACGACCATGCCTTCAGGGCCGAAAGTATCCTTATAGAACTGGACAATGTCCTCACGCGTGATCGCCTGGACTGTTTCAGGGAAACCTTCTTCCGGTCTGGCATAGGGATGCCCAGCGTAAACGATCTGGTCGAAGAGGAGGGCAGCCATCGCCGCTGTATCCTGGGCGCGGATTGCCAACGCTGTCAGCATCTGGTTCTTCTGGCGGTTGAAATCCTTTTCAGGGAAGGTGGGTGATCGTAGACATTCTGAGATCAACTGCAATATCAGCATCATATCTTCCCTCAGGCAGTGTGCGCTGAATGAGGTGGTCAGCGTCCCTGCAGAGAAGTTTAAGTTTGCTCCAACAGATTCAATCTCATCATACAGGCTTTGAAAATTATGCTGTGCTGTCCCATTCATCAATCCAAAGGCTGTGAGGTAGCTCAAACCCAGTTTGTCGTCTGGATCAAGCAAGCTGCCGGTTTTCAAGTAGCCTTTGATTGACAAGGTAGGGCTGTTGTCGTTTGACCGGGTGAGAACGGTGATGCCGTTCGCTAATTCATGCCGGGTAATATCATCTGGACCGGGCAGCGTATGCCGGTGTTCGTCGTATAGGGGAGTATTATTCATTCAGCCGTTACTTTCTTCAGGAAGATAATAACCGACCACGCGGTTTTCAGGAGTGAGGTATGTTCTTGCGACCTTAAGGACATCCTCTGGCGTGACCTGGGCGAGGTGCTCAACATAATTTTCAAACCAATCATAATCTGCAAACATTTCCGCATACCCCAGCCAGAATGCCTGGTTGGAGATGTTCTCACTGCTGTAAGCAAATAAGGCTCTTGCCTGTTTGATTGCCCGGTTGATCTCTGCAGTGGTGATGGGCGAATCAAGGACTTTTTCTATTTCCTGATCCATCACACTGAGAACCGCATCCGGCGTCTTCGCTGGGTGAACTGTCAGGTTAATGGAATAAAGGTAGGGATCATGGGTGGCTTGGAGGATCCCATAACAAAGAACGGCGATTTCATCCTCAACCAGGGCACGGTAAAGGCGGCTGGTCTTATTTGACGTCCCGCCTGACCCGAACATATTGAGGCTGCTTGGACCGGTCAACAGGCTGTCAAGCACAGTCAGGCTAAAGAAATCGGCGTTCGATGCACTGGGGGCGCGGTACGCAGCCTGGATATAGCTGGTCTGCCCGGGGCCATGAACCGTGACTCGCTTTTCACCTCCCAGCGGTGGTTCTGTGGGTATTTCAAGCATGTTGTTTTCGACCTCAGGGATGCTGCCGAAGAAGGCGTTCACTTTATCGACCATTGTGCCCATATCAAAATCGCCGGCGATCGCCAGGACGGCATTCCCGGGGTGATAGTTCTGCTTGTAATGCTGGTACAGCTGGTCGCGCGTGATGTTTTCAAGGTCTTCCTTTAATCCGATGACCTCATGCCGGTAGGGGTGCTCTGAAAACGCGGCTTCCTGCACAGCTTCTCCGAGAAAGAAGCGAGGCTGATTCTCATTGCCTTCACGCTCAGAAATGACCACCGTTCTTTCAAGAGCTACTTCCTGCGGGTCGAAGCGGCTGTTGACCATCCGGTCCGCTTCTAGGGAGAGTGGGATTTCATCGACATGAGCAGGGAGGGTCTCGTAAAAAGTTGTCCAATCCAGGAAGGTCAGTGCGTTCCATATCCCACCGACCCGGGAAATCTCACGGTCGAGATAACCTGCGGGATATTTCTCAGTGCCCTTGAACTGCATATGTTCAACCCAGTGAGAGATCCCTGTTTGACCCGGAACCTCATTCAGTGACCCGACATGATACCAGACCCAGGAACTGATCATAGGTGTGGTGTGAATTTCTTTTAAATGAACGGTCAATCCATTTGGGAGTGAATAGAACTGAGTTGTTGATGTCATAAGATAGGCTTTACCGGAGAGTACTTTTGTTGATGGGTCACTGTAATCATTAATCCTATTACGGTAGTCTACAAGGGTTTGCCACCTCATTATATTCTATATTTTAAGCCGGTCGAGTTTGATTTCCGTTGGAAGGCCTTGGGCAGGGAATCCAGGATATGTATCGACCAGGGTGGGATACCTGGAACAGGTTAAAAAACAGCCGGGAGACGGCTGTGGGTGAAATTCACCTAGGGAGTGAAATAGAAGTAAAGGTTAATGGGAACTTACCGCGTCCAGCTTCTTTGATCCGGATTGTTTGCTATCCGCTTCATCTGAATGGTCCTGCTTTTGTTTACCTTTCCGTAAGGATTTTCTTATCTCCGGGCGTTTGTAACGGATCAGCAGCAGGAATCCCAATGCGATGGTTGCCATGCCGATCATCATTCCCTGGGCTTGCAAAGGACCGAAAAAAACTTCCGGAAGGGGATGACTGCCCATGCCAAAGATATCTGCCATGGCTGTGAAGACACAAATCACGTATCCTGTGCTGATCACTCGTGAACCAATATCCGCTGCGATGGTTTTTTTACCTTCAGGCCAGAGCGCGATCAACGTTAGATGGCTGCCCAGGCTGATGAATCCCAACCCGACCAGGAATACTGATATTTGAACAAAACCAATAACCCGGCTCCGGTCGAGATTAAAGAGGCTGGGTCGAGCGCCAAGCAGGAACAGCAGGTATCCAAAGAACGCCAACAGCAATCCAATCCTGATCCGGCGATTAGGATAGGTCAATTCATTTGCAGACGAGGTATCTTCGGGCTTCACTGAGTCTGCGATCTGGGTATCAAGGTCCTGTCGGTGTGTGTTTTTCTTTTTCATGAGGTGGGTAAATTGTTCATTAATATCCTGAGCCAATTACCACTGAAAATGTTCGCGATATCATCCTCATTGTAACCTTTTTCAACGAGTTTTGGGGCGAGTTTAGGCAGGTCTGCAATCGTGTCAATTTCAGATGGTACGGATTCAACGCCAAAGCCACCATCAAAATCAGTGCCAATGCCGACATGCTGCGTATTGCCAGCGACCTGACAGATATAGTCTATCTGGTTGATGACATGGTCCAGGTTCATTGCACTGCGACCGCCATGGTTCCGCCATTCCCAATCGAGGAAGCTATTCATGGGTATGATCCCCATCACACCGCCTCTTTCGATTAATTGGCGGATTGTTTCATCTTTCAAATGCCGATTGATCGGGATTCCCCGGATCAATGCTTCAGCATTGGCATGAGAAGCGATCACCTGTCCCTGATAGCTGTCCAGTGCTTGACGCGCTGATTGATGGTCCATATGGCTGATGTCGAGGATCAACCCTGTCTCTGCCATTCTATCCAATAAATTGAAACCTTCTTTTGTGAGCGGACCGGGCTCGCGGGTACCTCCGCAGTACTGGTTGCCAGCCCAGGCAGGCCCAATTATTCGTACGCCCCATTCGTACCATTGTTCCACTTCAGCAGGCTCCCTGATACCTTCCGCACCTTCCATCAAGATGATGACCCCAATGGGTGGTGGTGACCCTTTGGATTCCTCCAGGTGCGATCTCCATTGCGTTATATGGTCTGCAAGCTCTGGCTGATTGAAGATCAGACGGAATTTTTCTGGATGTTTATCCGTTAGACGGAAATATGCATCAAGGTTCTCACGATAGAACTGGTATGCCTGCTGGGGTGTATCGTACACCTGGATCTCATATTTTCCTTCATCCCGTTTACGCGGTGTACAGAATAATGTCCCAAACACTAATGCAACGTTACCTTGTTGATATTGAGGATATCCTAACAGCGTATTGCCGTTGTATGCAGGGATAGGGGTTCCTTTTTCGGATTCACGGATCTCATACGCGGAGAGCGTGTAATCGCGATTCAGGTTAAGAATATTCCAGGATAGGTCTTCGTGGGAATCAATGATTAATGTCATAGGCTTAAATGCATAGCGCACCGGGACTCCGGTGCGCTATATTTGATAAGAAAATCAAGCTTCTTTATCTTCTTCTTCATCAACCGGCTCTTCATCAACCGGCTCTTCATCAACCGGCTCTTCATCAACCGGCTCTTCATCGACCGGCTCTTCATCGACCGGCTCTTCATCAACTGAATCTTCTTCGACCGAATCTTCATTGACCGGCTCTTCGTCAACCGAGTCTTCGTCAACCGGTTTGGCTTCTTCCTTGGTCTCAGTTTCAGCTTCAGCTACAATTTCTTCCGCTTCTGCTTCCTCTTCAACATCTTCAGCCTGGTCAGCCGGTGTTTCTCCTTCGGAGATTTTATCGACATCGAGTTCTTCAGTAAGAGTCTTCCAGTCGAGATCGGTGTATGCTGCCGAGTCAACCCGCCGCATGCTCAAACCAATGCGGTGTGTGTCATCTTCGATCTTGATGATCCGCAGGGTAACGACTTCGTCCTCATGCAAGACCTCTTTGGGGTGTTCAATCCGTTGTTCGCTGATCTCAGAAATATGAATCAAGCCTTCAAGATCGCTTTCAACATCGTCCAGGATGAGGCGGGCAAACGCACCGAAATTCGTTAAGCGGGTAATTTTGCCTTCTACCAACTGTCCTTCGGTCAGGTCTAAAACCTGATCATCCCAGGGATCATCCTTCAAGCGGCGGATAGAGAGTCCGATGCGCTTGCGGTCCACATCAATGCTGATGACTTTCACATTGACTTCCTGACCCACTTCCAATACTTCACTTGGGTGGTTGATATGATCCCAGGAGAGTTCTGAAAGGTGCACAAGGCCGTCAGCGCCGTTAATGTTCACAAAGGCACCAAAATCTGCAAGGCTGGTCACACGACCTGTCCGGATTTCGCCTTCTTTCAGGTCTTTTATCACACGCTCCTTGATAGACTCTCTGGTTTCGCTGCTGGCAGCGCGCTCCGAAAGGATCAGTCGGCGGCGGTCACGATCAACTTCAATCACGCAGACCTCTATCTTCTCTCCGACCATTTCGCTGTACCGTTCCTCAGGAGTATTGCCAGAAATTGTCAGCCGGCGGCTGAGCCCAATCTGGGACGCTGGGACAAAGCCCCGAATCGTACCCAGAGGTACCAGAAGGCCGCCCTTGTTGTAACCCTCGATCGTGGACTCATAGAGCTTCTCAGATTCAAGGAGTTCCTCAGCGGTCTGCCAGTTCTCTTCCTCTAAAGCTCGTGTAAAAGAAAGAATCAGGTTGCCGTTTGAGTCTTCAGGTGTGATGACATAAACAGTAATATCTTCACCAATTTTGAATGACTCAACCTTTTCACGATCAATTGAATCAAGTTCTTTTCCGGCGATGATACCTTCTGATTTTGCGCCTACACTGACGAGGATCTGTCCCTTGCTGATGCTGGCAATTGTACCTTTACGGATTTCGCCTCGCTTGGGAAAGTCAATTGTCAGCCCTTCGGCTTCGAGTAAGGCTGCCATCTTATTGAGAGGCTGTTCCTGGCTTTCTTCTCCTTCCCCCTGGTTTTTCGTCATTTCGTTTTCGTTCATATAATAGATAACTCCAAATTTGAATTTCTCACTGATTATAAGGGTTAAAAGTGAACTTGACAACCCTCAAAAATGATTTGGCCTTCACCAAATCTTAACAATCAGCTTCAACTATTGTACCGGCTTGGGGATAATTGTCAATTTTCCCGATTCCTAAATCGGGTCTAAAAGAAAATCACTCATTGCCATCTTTAAGTATATCCCGAATTTGCGTTTTTGGGTCAGGTCCGCTGATAATTTCTCTTTCTTCCATCTTATCAATGATTCGGGCTGCCCGTGTATATCCAATCCGCATTTTCCGTTGCAGCATTGACACAGACGCCTGACCTTCTGCCCGGACAATACTCACGGCTTCGTCATACTTTGGATCCAGATCCTTGTCTTCCTCCATTTCTTCCCATAACGGCGCTTGTTTCAGGATGACGCCTTTGGGAGTTTGAAACGCGGCTGGCTGATCAGGCCGTTCAGGTGCCCCAGGTGAGATAGTAAACCCGCGCCAGTAGCTTGTCAAGCGATTGATCTCCACATCAGAGACAAAAGCGCCCTGGATCCTAACCGGGGCAGCTGCGTCTGGCGCCTGGAAGAGCATGTCACCGCGGCCGAGTAAACGCTCTGCACCTGGCTGGTCAAGGATCACGCGGCTGTCAACACCAGAGGCGACAGCAAAGGCGATCCGCGCAGGGAAGTTGGCTTTGATCAATCCAGTCAGGATATCGGTGGACGGACGTTGGGTAGCTATGATCAGGTGTATCCCGGTAGCGCGGGCGAGTTGTGCCAGACGTGTGATTGAACGTTCCGTCTCGTCCGGCGCCAGCATCATCAAATCTGCCAGCTCATCGATGACAATCAGCAGGTATGGTAGCTTCTTTTCCTGGTGGCGTTTACACTGAGCATTGAAGTCGGCAATATTACGCGTGCCCTTCTCAGAGAATTTACGATAACGGCTGTCCATCTCACGCATCATCCACTGCAGGGCGCCGACGACATGCTCCGCTTCTACGATCACGGGTGATAAGAGATGGGGGATGCCGTTATAACCGGTCAACTCCACACGTTTGGGATCAACGAGTACCAACCGAAGTTCATCGGGGGTCATGGTCAGGAGAAAGCAGGTAAGGATGTTGTTGATCGCAACAGACTTACCGGCTCCTGTCGTTCCAGCAATTAGCAGGTGGGGCATTGCGGTCAGGTCCGCAGCGACTGCATTCCCAGCAACGTCCTTACCGAAAGCCATTTTAAGCGGCGAATCCAGGTTCTGATAGGCGCTGCTGTTGATCACATCTCGCAGGGAAACCAGGGAGATCTGCCGGTTGGGGACTTCTATCCCAATATACCCTTTTCCTGGAACCGGTGCCTGGATTCGAATGCGTGAAGCTGCCAGTGCCAGAGCCAGGTCATCTGCAAGTGCTGTGATTTTTGAGACCCGGACCCTGGTCCTCCCATTGCGGGATTCGACGAAATCCGGTTCCACACCAAACAGGGTAATGGCAGGTCCTCGATGGACCTCCACGACATGCACCGGCGCGCCGAATGAACGCAGGGTTTCCTCGATAACGCGGGCACGGTGGCGGTCGTTCTCACCATCATCGATCGTTTCAATACTCGGTTCGAGGATATCATCAAAATCAGGCAACACCCAGATAGGTTTTTCAGGTGTTGTGTTGTAATATAGATTGGATTGGTCGTCGACTGGGCTTGCTGTCGATTGTTTTGAGTTCGATGATTTTGGGGCAGCGTGAAAAACAGGCTGTGCTTCTGCTGCACTGGTAATCCCAGATCGGTCGTCGGAAGAGTGCGTTTGTTGGTGTTTTTGCTTCCGTCGCTCCTGTTGTTCTTTAAGTAGATGCGTTATCTTTTGGGCAGCATTTTTCATCATTTTGCTCAAGCCTTTGACCAGACTTGCCATGGCAAAATCAAGCATGATAATCAGGCTGATGAGCAGCCAGGCGATCAGGGCGATGGCTGTCCCGGGCTTCCCCAGAGAACGCACAAGGAAAAGCTTGATGGCTGCGCCGATGTAACCCCCGCCTGTCCCCGCCTGAGCTTCCGGATACCCGCCGTCCAGGACAAGGTGGAACCAGACTGTCAGGTTGATGAAGAGAAGTATCATCCCCACAAGGTGTTCAACAGATAAAGCTGGGATTTTCCCGGAATTTCGGAGGAGTATCCAAATTCCCAAACCAACCAATATCAATGGGAAGATATAAGTACACCATCCCATGACCTGACTGAGCTTGTTGATCCACCACCCAGTAACGCTGCCATTGGTCTGCGTGAAAAGGCTGATTAACGTCAGGAGTCCTACGAGGGTAAGGATGATCCCAACAATATCCTTTCGACGTTGGGGTGAGATCCCTGCAAGGACTGGTTGACGAGAATTAGCTTTGGTTGTTTTCTTAGTGCGTTTTCTTGCTTTTGATTGTTTTGATGTCCGGCGTGCCATTTTCAGCTCCTGGCTGCAAGAAATTATCCTGCTTATGGCATGGATTATAGCATAGCCCATATCTGGAAAGATGTTTTCCTAATCGTCTTGCCACGAAAAAAATGAGTCAAATCTGGGTCTTGACCCTTTGGAAAAATAAAGTATGATGATATCCGAATCCTGCAAAGACTTTCTAAAACCGAATGGGATTTGCTTGCGAGGGATTTTAAAGTCTGTTATAATTATTTGGCTACCCAGATTGATACTGAAATTACCGATATTTGAAAGTCTAATCTTGCCTCGGCTGCTGTATGAAAGTATGTTTCCCGAATGTTCTTAACAGAAAACAAGTAGGACTCACCAAGATGAGAAATGCGTACCTGGGGTAGCGCGGGATAATCTTCTTCTTGAAAATAAATTAATTACTCTAATCCCCTTCAGTACCCACCCTTATTGACATCCCTCAGTTTGATGAGGGAGAAGAAGCGATGTATTTTATGATGCTTTGTCAGGAGCTATCGAAACCAGTAGAGAAAAGTTGAACTATGGATATACTTGAACTAGAACCAAAAACGCTAATAGAATTACGAACGATCGCCCAAGAGATGGGCATTCCTCGGCCAAACCGCCTCAAAAAAGAAAGCCTGATATTAGATCTCTCCAAAGCCATTGGTGAGTCAGAGGGGCTTGAAATCCGTGGGGGCGTCTTGGAGATCATGAATGAGGGAATAGGATTCCTTCGGCATGATTATCGGGTCGGGCCGGAGGATGTGTATGTATCCCAGGCACAGCTGCGCCGTTATGAACTCCGCTCCGGTGACATGGTCATTGGACATGTCCGACCTCCGCGGGAATCAGAACGTCATTACGGGCTGCTCAAAGTTGAATATATCAATGGGATGTCCCCCGATGAAGCCCGCAAACGCCCGAGGTTTGAAAAACTAACGCCAATCTTCCCAGATAAGCGTTTCAACCTGGAATATGATCCCAAGGTTATGTCAACCCGGATCATTAACCTGATTGCGCCGATAGGGCGTGGGCAGCGTGGGATGATTGTCTCGCCACCGAAAGCGGGGAAGACCACAATTTTGAAAGATGTTGCGAATGCCATTTCTGCCAATTACCCTGATGTTCGCCAGATCATGTCGCTGATCGGAGAGCGGCCGGAAGAGGTGACAGATATGGATCGCTCGGTGGATGCTGAAGTGGTGGCATCAACATTTGACGAGCCAGTAACCTCCCATGTCCGCATGGCGGAAATTGCCCTTGAACGATCGAAACGGCTTGTTGAGTCCGGGCATGATGTGGTAATTTTGATGGACTCGTTGACCAGACTCGCCAGGGCATACAACCTGGTGGTCAGCCCTTCCGGGCGGACGCTTTCCGGTGGTCTGGATCCCTCAGCTTTATATCCGCCCAAACGGTTCTTTGGTGCTGCCAGGAATCTTGAAGAGGGCGGTTCCTTGTCAATTATTGCAACTTCTTTGATTGATACCGGGTCGAGGTTAGACGATGTCGTTTATGAGGAATTTAAAGGTACCGGCAATATGGAACTGCACCTATCCCGCCATTTGCAGGAACACAGAACCTTCCCAGCAATTGATATTGAACGTTCCTCCACTCGGCGAGAGGACCTGCTCCTTGGACCGGATATCCTCAAACGAGCCTGGCTGATGCGCAGGATGTATCTGCAGATGATCAGCAATCCTCCATCGGGTGCCGGGATGGATACTGCAGTTGCGACAGCAGCTGTGATCCAACAAGTATCGCGTGCAGAAACAAACCTTGAATTCCTTGAAACACTTACTGGTTAAGTTTGATTAGCAACTTGAGGTAGTAACTTTGGACCAAGAATCAAAAGAGAAACAAGAACAATCCGAACAAAAATTTCATCAGTGGCATGCCTGGATTTCCTGGGTCATGACAGCGGTATTGGTCGCTGTCCTGGTCTCGGTGCTTTACTGGCAGCCGATCCTTGCAAGGGAATTAGATGAGTTGAATAGTGAGTCTGAAGCAATCGTAGTTGACCAGACATCTGAAGTCTCTGCTGAGGCAATGGCGAATATGCCTTATTTTGAGGTCGATATTGACGAGACGTATGTGGTGAGAGATACGGAGACCCAAACGATCGCTCCCACACGGCCTCGCAGTGAACCGGTCTCATATACTGTCCAGTCAGGCGATGCCTTGTTTAGTATCGCGTCGAAATATAACCTCGCACCCGAGACCGTACTCTGGTCAAACTATGACGTTTTGCAGGACGATCCCCATTCTTTACGCATTGGGCAGGTCCTGGTGATCGCGCCAACGGACGGCATCCTTTATGAATGGGAAGAAGGGGATACCATCGAAGGTATTGCAAGCGACTTCGATGTGACCGTTGATGATATCCTGAGCTGGTCCGGCAATCAGCTTGATATCACCAACCCGGTCATTGAATCGGGTGAACTGGTGATGGTCCCCGGTGGAGAGCGGGAGTTCATCCAGACCTGGCTGGTCACGACCTATGCCGTGGGCAGGTCAGGCGTGTATAACGAAGTGAACGGTTCCTGCACCATGGATGGCACTGGCGCAGTCGGCGTAGGTTATTTTATCTGGCCTGCGGACAATCATTACCTTTCAGGGAATGACTATTGGTCAGGTCACCTGGGGATTGATATTGCTGCGGGCACTGGCGCACCGATTTACGCTGCTGATTCAGGCGTGGTGACGTTCTCGGGCTGGTACAGCAGTTATGGCAATATGGTCATGATTGACCACCAGACTGGGTATTACACCGTTTACGCCCACTTGAGTGGGATCAATGTCTATTGCGGATCAAGCGTTTACCAGGGTCAGGTGATCGGGTATGCCGGCTCAACTGGCAATTCGACCGGTCCGCACCTGCACTTTGAGATCCGATATTTGGGTGGTTTTATTAACCCCTGGATGGTTTTGCCTTGATCGGTGATATAATCTTCTTTCGATGATACGCTCCAGTAGCTTAACTGGATAGAGCAAGGCACTCCTAACGCCTAGGTTGGGGGTTCGAGTCCCTCCTGGAGCATATTTTGAGGAAAATGAAAAGCGCCCTTTTGGGCGCTTTTTTCTTTTGATCGTTGAAAGTTTACCAATCCAGGTCAATGTCATCGAAATTGATGCCCAGATCTTCGTCGTCAATGTCGTCCGGATCCTGTCTGACCCAAAGGATGAGAAGGTCTCCATCATCTGTGTCAATAGATCGGGCAGCGACAATCGGGACTTCTTTTTTTAAGCCAATTGGATCACGGTATTCCAGATACATTGTGGCCTGGTGTTTCCAGGCATTATGACAGCGCTTCAGCAGGGCTTCGCTGTTCAATGTCCGCAGGGTTGTCCGGGCGGTCTCGTAAAGGTAAGGACCTTCAGTTAATCCTGCTGTCCAGCCGTTGATGCCCATTATAAAATCAGTCTCAACGGAGTCAAAATTTGGCGTCGGACCTTCGATGACCGTGATTTTATTGTCCATAAGTCATTAACCTCGAGAGCATCATACCACATTAAAAAGCAAGAGACCAGACTGTCTGGTTCGCCTTTTATTTTTGTCTGAGATTGAATTATGGATCAGGGAAAAGTTGCATTGTAGAACCAGTTATAGGCATAGAAGCCGCCTGCAGTTGCTTCCAGGCGGATGGAGATGCGCTCCTCCCCGGCAAGGGACGCTGGGATATCGAAAGTCTTGGAGAAGGCTCCGCCCGAGCCTGAGGCGATGGTGGTGACGTAGATGCCATCAATACCCTGGGTCCACATTTTTCCCATGAGGACCCGGAAACTGGTATTTACTGGTATGTTGTTTGTGTAAATGGTGACCGTGCTGTCTTCTACTACACCGGAGATCGTAAAGGTGGGGATCCCGGAATAACCGCTGTAGGCTCCTCCTGATGC
>Ga0075123_10000759_pt1 | contig 16610 bp, 12 predicted proteins | sample AntAceMetag02UKX_FD_69808 | JGI IMG/M metagenome (GOLD analysis project Ga0075123, IMG submission 69808) | Saline lake microbial communities from Ace Lake, Antarctica - Antarctic Ace Lake Metagenome 02UKX | ecosystem: Environmental > Aquatic > Non-marine Saline and Alkaline > Saline | place... | reverse complement strand
TACATGATCGCCGCTCAACCCGACAGCGAATATATGATGGGCTGGCGGTGTTCGAAGGTTAAATGTTATATAGGCCTCGGTGACGATGCCAACGCCGAGACCGAGATGGCCAAACTGTTCGCCGACTACGCAAACGATCCGGGCCTGCCTAATATAGTTTATGAGCTGGCCTATGAATACCGCAGCTTCAAGAAATGGGCCGACTCGCGCGCGCTCCTGGAACACTATGTCACCAACTGGCCGCAGAACGAAAGGGCGATGCGCTGCGCCCGCCAGGCAGCAAAGGCCGGCATAAAACTCGGTGACTACGAAAAGGCAGACCAGTCTATCGACAGTATGATCTCGACCTTTGGCTCCGATCCCGGCATAGGCTACGAAGTAAGCGAATTAGCCGATGACTTCGCCGAAAAGCGCGAGTACGACAGGGCTGTGTCATTGTACGCGCAGGTCGTCGAGACCTGGCCAGAAAACAAATGGGCTGTGGAAGCTCAGACGCGATTGGCGAGAATGTACATCCAGATAGGCGACGCAGCCAAAGCCGCCGAGGCGACCGAGAAGCTAAAGAAAGATTTCGCAAACTCGCCCACCATCGCCGCCTCGTTGGAGAATGTCGGTGACATGTACCAACTAAACTACAGCCAGCGGCAGGCCTACGCCGTTTACAAGTACGTCCTGGAGCAATGGCCCGCGTTTGAGCGAGCAATCCACGTGCAAATGAAAGCAATCCTCGCCCAGGTGCGACTACAAGACCTCGACCAGTCCGAAGCCGAGCTTAGTAACCTACTAAACGATTTCGCCGACCACAAGGACCTGCCGGCAATGGTCCACGAGGTAGTAGAAGAATACCGCGATAACGGCCTATACGAAGAGGGCCGAGGCCTATTCGCTCATATAATAGAAAACTGGGAGCAGGAGGAAGGAATAACGCTGGAACTACAGGTCGGCCTTGCCCTCCAGAGCATAAAACTAAAAGACGATCCCAACACCCAGGCCGTGATCGATAAGATAATAGCCGATTACAACGACCACCCCAACATAGCCGAAGCCCTCTTCCAGATTGCCGAAGAATATTTCCACGCACGCAACAATAATAAAGCTATTGAACTGTGGGAACTGATTGATAGTAACTATCCTGACAGGGATGTTCCATTTAGGAATGAAATTCCTTATTTGCTTGCCACATGCTACAATCGCCTGGAAAAGTGGCCAACTGCGATTGAATACTACGAGCAGGCCCTCGATAAATATCCCAAGAATAAGCATTCCTATCTCGCGGCATACGAGATCGGGATGCTTTGCAGAGAATTGGGACAGTATGAGCAGGCATTGTACTGGTTTGATCAGCAGAGAGAACTTTATTCCCACGAGCTTACCGCTAAAAGAGCATTGTTCTCAAAGGCTGCCGTATATTATTGGAATTTAAAGGATTACCAGAAGGCAATCGACATCTGTGAGCAGTATTTGCAGGAGTATCCCGATGGTGAGCAATCCTGGACCTCATTCCGGCTTATAGCAAAATGCTATGACAATCTGGGCGACAGGGCACAGGCGGTAGCGGTTCTTGAGCAGGCACTGGCCGAGTTCACAGGAACCGAGCACGAAACAAGGATTAGAAGCAAGCTTGCTCAAATGCAGGAAGGAGGCGAGAAATGATCTTGACAACAGCCAAACAATTTCGGAAAATCGGCAGTAGTAACATAAGTTTGAGGATATTGTTGCTGATGGTGATAATGTCAACCAGCATGCTTTGGCCGCAGGTATTATCTGCGTGCGAAGATTGCGATGATTTTACCTCAGTCAAATTCTGGATAGGCACTGATGATGACGAGGCAGAGGAGAAGAACGAAAGCACAGTCTATAAGTGTCCCAGCAACACATTCGGCTGGTACATCGAATGGGATGATGATACTGATTGGACAGGCGGTTACAAAATTGAAATATGGGACAAGACCGAAGACGTACTACTGGACACCGAAACGGCAGAGAACGATGACACCGACGAATACGGCACTGCAACATTGCCAAGCACTTCATCGGGAGGCAACCATTTCATAAGAGGTGAGGTAGCCAGGAACACCGACAGCCCGGACTGGTGCGACAGCGAGACGCGCAAGCTTGTTGTCGCAGAAGTTGAGATAATCGAGCCTACGAGTTTTCCGGTGTACATAGGTCTGTATGCCAGATTGCCGATGAAAGCAAAAGTTATTCCGGCAACAGCGACGGGGGGAACATGGTCTTGGTCTATGGTTAGCGGACCTGGCACCGTGACCTTCACGCCCCCGAATGCGAAAGATACCTTCTTTTCCGCTAACACCGCTGGCAACTATACCGTCAAAGCTGAGTACAGCATATGGGGGGGCACATGCGCTGATACTTCAGGCACCATAGTGGTGCGCAATGCAAAGATGATATTCCAGACTGGTTCCCCCCCGAGCGAGACGGGTTCCATCACCAGGGTTAATTCGGGTACTTTTAAAGTAGTCGACCATCTCGGAAACCCCATAAGTGGCGCCACTTATTCGTTTTGGCACTTTGACGGCGACTACATGTACGTATCCGATTTGGCTAATACAAGTAGCACTTGGAGTGGTACAATGGTCCAAGGTGGGACGGCCAACTGCAGCGTTACCTTCGGAGGCATTACATGCGAAGTGAACAAAGCAATTACGGTGAATGCTCGTTCGGGATGGTCAATATCACCTACCTTTAGCCCCGACACTGTTGCTCTGTGGGGATTCTACCCCGGCAACGAAAACTATGGACTCAATCGAAATACTCTTGATATCACCAAAACGTGGATCATACTCCCAAGAGATTCAGGTGACGGCTTTGAGCCTGGTTACACTAAAGCGGAAGTCTCCAGCGGTCCAAGCAAGGGTGTATGGTATATAGACAGTTCTACACTCTATATTGATCGCGAGTCTGTGATAAACATGTTCATCAAATCTGGTACCACCGGGTATCCTAATCCTCCTAACATCAACTGGTACGAACACAATGAGAGTCAGGGCGTGGACGCAGACGCATATCTTCAGGGAGTAAGGAATCACGAGGCCTACGGCACTGAAGGAAACAGGAAGGGCCATCAAGCCCTGATGGAAGACGAAGAAGACAAACCTGGGAAAGACGCCAAAGCAGCAATTGAAGACAATTTGGGCGGTTCCAGCGCTGGACTTACGATCGGAACCGAGATTGAACTATTAGGGATTGAAATTGCTCTGCATGCTGCCAGCGACGATCCTATACTTCCGTTGGGCAGCAACTGGGGACCTGATACATACTATCAGTACAATTTCACAAACAGCGAATGGGATGAGAAAAATGAGGGTTTTTGATGATAACTTTGCTGAAAAAGCTTAGGTTCTGCAGTGTCTGGGCCTGCGATGCCCCGTCCCACTGGGACGCGCATCTGAGCCTTATTGATACGCTCGAATAGATAAATACGAGAACCGATACAAATGCCTGTACGTACATGGTTTGGCCTTTTGCCTGCAACCCATGTGCACAGGTTTATATAATTAAAACACTTAGAAAGGGCAAACGTGATGAGAATCTCGTTCTGTAGCGGTATGCTTTCAACTTTGGCACTTGGTGTTGTTGTGCTATCTAATTCTTTAAGTCTAACGCTCCTGGCATCAGGTGATGTATCGATCAACAACGACCGGAAAAATTACAGTCGGCAGGGATATGGAGATGATAGCCAGGCGGAAGTGGTCGCAACAACCTTCAAGAATGCGCTGACCGCTGGTCAGATATTGGAGTTACTCCATCTTATTGACGAAGCAGACGAACAGCAGAAGAATTGGATGCTTGACACACTTGTAGATCGCATGAAGTCCGACCCCGATGTCAATGTCCGAAACACGGCTGTCTACTGCATGGTGCGGTTCCCACGACTTGGGGCCGATGCAGTGGCCACCGCACTTCTTTCCGATCCTGCCCGACAGGTCCGCACGTCGGCCGCATACGCGTTAGATTTGATTGGAACTGAGCGACACGTCGACGCATTGTATCAGGCGGTCAAGGACGATATGGGCGAGAGTGGACATGGGCGCCCTATTGCCCGAAACGCGATTATTGCCCTCGGTGACATTGGCGGGGAAAGAACCGTCGAGATTTTGAACGAGATTTGGAACAGTGACCAATTCTCTCGTGCGTGCAGAGATGTAACTCTCGGTGCTCTTGGCAAGGCGGGTGATCTGCACGCCTTGGGGACGCTGGAAGCCGTTCTGACAGGTAATAATGAGTCATTGAGGGAGTCCGCCGTGCACGGGCTGCAGTCACTGGCACAAAAGAATCCGCGAGCAGAGGATCTCGTCACTACGATTGCGAAGTTGCTGCGTGCGCATTTGGGCGACAGCAATCCCAGGATTAGCGGCTATGTCGCCCAAGCCCTGGGGCACGTGGGAGTGCCTGCGGACATCGTACTGCTTGAACCGCTGTTGAGCGACGAACACAGTTCAACGGTGTATTATACCGACGAAGGTGTACAAAAGACCAAGACGGTGTATCGGGTTCGAGCGCGCGCGCGAAAAGCTATTGCAAGAATACAATCTCGTTTCCCTTCGACGAAACTCGACTCCCCTCCGGATGGTCCGGTAAAAACGGCCAACGCAGACCCTATCGCCCCAAACGAAAGTTTGGACTCCGGCCCAGCTACAACGGATCTCGGTTTGCTACACGCAAGCTACATACTAATTGCGATATGTGTTGCAGTAATTGCTGTCGTTTTTCTTGTTCTCCTTAGGAAAAAAAGGCGCGTACCAGCAGCAAGTGAGCCAGAATAACACGCAAGATAGGCTCACACTGACGTAAAAGGCACCCGCGCGCTCTTTCCCAACCAAATAGAATATCCCAAGGGGAGCAAACATCCCAAGGGGAGCGAACATCCCAATGAAATATTTCCCCCCTTTTTTTCCTTTTTGCTTTCCTTAGCGCCTCTGCGCCTTAGGGTCTTGGTGGTCGAAAATATCCCGTCAATCCAGTTATCCTATCCAAAATCGCCCCACGAAATACGCTTCACGCTTCACGAGATACGCGCGTCCCGCGCGCACAAACGCGCAAGTCTAATGTCCAAAATCCGTATGTTTTTGTACTTTTTCCGTACAAAACCGTACTTTTTATGTACTTTTCCGTCATTTTTCTGCGCCTTTTTACCCCTTTTTTCCCAAAACTTGCGCGTTTGTGCGCGCTAAATCGTCAGTATCAACCCAAAAACAAACATTACCCCCAAAATCCACCCAAAATTTTCCCCAAAAAGTTCGATTTTTAAAAAATACCCGAAAAATTTTCTGCTATAATCACCATCCCCGTAAGTTGTTGGGCAGCTTAATCTGGAGCAATTATTTGAAGGATACGTATTATGAACCGTCGTGAATTTTTGAAAACACTTTCAGTCGGGACCGTATCTATGACTGCCGGCTGCCAAAGCGGACTCTTCTCAGGCGAGCGGGCGACAAAGCGACCTAATATTGTGCTGGTCATGTCGGATGATATGGGCTTTTCAGACCTCGGCTGTTACGGCGGCGAAATTGAAACGCCCAACCTCGATTCACTGGCCGACAACGGCGTCAAATTTACCGAGTTTTACGGCACAGCCCGCTGCTGGCCGACGCGTGCAACATTGATGAGCGGCAGATACAGTGACGCCCTGGGTGACAAGCAGGTCAGCGTCGCCGAAGTCCTGAAGCAGGCGGGGTACCAGACGTCGATGGTGGGCAAGTGGCACCTTTCCGAGAACGCCCGGGAAAACGGGCCAATTCAGCGAGGCTTCGACAGCTTCTACGGTACAATCATTGGGGCAGGCTCGTTCTGGCGGCCTGATTCGCTCACGCGAGGAACCCAAAGTGTCAAGCCGGACAGTGACGATTTTTACTACACCGACAAGATCGGCGCCGAAGCCGTAAAGCAGATTGAACATTTCGCCAAATCCGACGAGCCTTTCTTTCAATACGTAGCCTTCACCGCGCCGCACTGGCCGTTGCACGCGCCGGAAAAGACAATCCAGAAATATCTCAAACGCTATGAGATGGGCTGGGCGAAATTGCGTAAGATTCGTTATGAGCGAATGATAGAGATGGGCTTGATTGACAGGCATCGCTGGCCCTTGCCGCCTCCGGAAGGGGGAGTGAGGGACTGGGACAGCATTGACCACAAGCAGTGGCGCATCCGGAACATGGCCGTCTACGCGGCGATGGTCGATCACATGGACCAGGCCGTAGGGCGCATCGTCGATGCCCTCAAACGCACGAAACATTTAGAGGATACGCTGATCATTTTCACTAGTGATAACGGGGCGTGCGCAGAGCATTTAGAAGGTGACGGATGGGGCAGCGCCAAAAATGTCATCGCCTGGGCCAAAGCGCAGGGCAGGAAACTCAGCGTCGGCGACAAGTTTGACGTCCCCAGCGGCGGGCCCTTCACGTATCACAGCGTCGGGCACAACTGGGCCAACGCTCAGAACACACCTCTGCGTCGCTACAAAGCCAACGTGCATGAGGGCGGTGCGTGCGTACCCTGCATCATGCACTGGCCAAAGGGGATGAGCTTCAAGGGCGAGATAACACGCCAGCGCGGGCATATGGTCGATATCATGTCCACGTGCATCGAGTTAGCGGGGGCGGAGTATCCGGTGACGTTCAACGGCAAAGGTATCGAGCCTAACGAAGGGACGAGCCTTGTCCCGACGATCAAGGGCGGCAGGCAGGATCCGGACCGCGTCTACTATTTCAAGCACGGCACCACGGACGCCGTCATCAAAGGCGACTGGAAAGTCATCCGCGAAAGTCGCGGCCGCAAGCCGTGGGAACTGCACAATACCGCCAATGACAAGACCGAGATGACAAACCTCGCCGAAAAGATGCCCGAGAAAGTCAAAGAGTTAGCCGGATTATGGGAAGCTAAATACGGCGCAAAACCGAAGAAGTAATACCAATTGTGCATAATAATTGCGCTCGGCATATTTTACTCGGCAGACTGATTTAATAATCTCAGGATCAAGAGCGGCTTTTTGCCAGGCTTCTATCACAGCAAAACGCAAATCATCGTAATCAACATAAGCACGATTAGACCAATAATGACTGCGAAGGTAATGCCAGAGATTTTCTACAGGATTTAGCTCCGGTGAATATGGCGGCAAAGGTATGATCGTAATGTTATCAGGAACCTTTAACTGTTTTGATTTATGGAAACCTGCCTGATCCCAAAGCAGGACGGCATGAACATCTTCAGCAAGTTCTTTGCTAAACTGTCGTAAGTAGATATTCATAATCTCAGCATTGATATACGGTGACAGTAACCCACTGCTCTTGCCGGTCTGCGGACAAACCGCCCCGATAACATAAAGCCATTCGTATTTTGTCTGGCGCACTGCCCGAGGCCTTGAGCCGCAAAGTGCCCATACTCTTGTTATTGTTCCTTGTTGACCAAAGCGTGCTTCATCAGAAAACCACACTTCTACTTTTTTGTCTGGATGCTTTGATTTGACTTTATCCAGCTTCTCGGGCAAGTTTTTTTAAATTCCTGCTGGGCTTTAGGGTCAGTATGTTCGTGCTGTGGGCGTGGACAAAGACATGAGTATCCCAAACGATGCAATAAGTCATAAACTCCCCAGAGAGAATACACCACACCAAATTCACGTTCCAAAAGACGCTTAATTGCCGGGCCGTTAAGAGCAGAAACGCCATCTTGTTTTGAAGGCCCTGATGCTATACGACGACAAAATTTCTGTTCCTTATAGCGAGGCAGAGTTGTTGGCTTGCCAGGCCGGGGCTTATCTTTTAATGCTTCGATACCGCCGTTGTTGTATTTTTGAACCCATTGTTGTATTGCTCGTCGGCTGGATCCTATGATTTGCATAATCTCCGGACAGCTATGGCCTTTGTTGGCCAGATAAACCCCATGAATTCGGCGAGCGAGTCTTGGATTAGATTCAATTTTGTACATCTTCAGTAATTGGTTTGATCTGTGATGTGTTTTGACGTTCATGGCAGCCTCCATGCTAAAACAATATCATTTGTTTACCACTATGAACTATATCGGCACTTAAATGCTCAGCGCATTAACTAATCACAATTGGTATAAAGCGGCAGTTGAGCAGGTTTCGATGTTCGCAAATGCGACTGCATAACGATGGCGCTGCCGGATCAATTTTGTTTTGTGCGTATCAGCCTGAAGGCGTTTAGAATAGCCCGGCCGCCGGGATACTCGCGGTAGTCCCAGTAGTCGCGCGGCGCCTCGTAAATCACTAACACGGGCGAACCATCGGTCCGGAACTTCACCAACGACGGCGAAAGCTTCCAGTCATCATCGACGTGTGTAGCCGAGACGTTATAAGCGTTTTGTATCGCCTCGACGCCCTTGCCCGGTCCGGCTTCGAAGCCCCAGTGGTCGTAACCTGGCAAACTTTTCGGCGGAAGGGCTGTCACGCGGACGGCGGGCATCGGTCCCTGTTCGGCTGCGCTCTGGTAGAAGCCGCCGCGGAATTTGACAATACCTACACAACTGTCCTCGTACCTGTCGCAGTGATAGAAATGATTGTGGTAGCTGTAAAGCTCATATTCGCCGGCCGGCAGGTCGCTGATGCTAAGAAGGACATTGCCCCATGCGCCGGCAAAGCCCTTACCGAACGACGCCCAGTCGGCGCTTTCGAACCATGTGTTGCAAAGTGGATCGCCGGCCGGCTTTCCCGACGGCTTGCCGCCGCCGCCCCTTGCCGACATTCGCATCCCCTTGGCCTTGAGACAGCCCATGCCCTCGTAGCCCAGTGCAATCTGCAAATCGATGCCTGTCCCCGCAACATTTGTGAGCTTCTTGCCGTCGTGACTGTAAAGATCGGCCCAGCCGGGATCGGCCCAGATGGTCCAGCCGGGTTTGGCGGTTTCGGGCATCGGCTTTTTGCTTCTCCACTTTGTAATTGCAAGGTCAACCTGCAGAGCCAATGTCCCCTCGGTCATGAATTGCCAGATATCGCCGGTTACCGTTGTGTCACCATGTACCTCATCGACGCGCCAGTAATACGTCTTGACCTTTTCCAGACGCGGCGGCTTGAATCCGGTTTTTTTGCCGACATAAACAGGTTCGGCATATTCGCTTACCGCTTCCCAGTCCGTGCCGAAATATACTTTGTGTGTCTCGGCCAGGGGACCGGCCTTCCATTTCAGCTTCGCCTTCGGCGGCACATTGATCGCGGTATCGAGCGGATAAGGATCCTTCGCCTTGCCGTCGATAACCGTAAAGCTCCACGTCCTTCCCTGGCTGACAATCTTAGGGTCATACCCTGTGAAGCCCCCGCCGGAACCGGTTTTCCACGTTATTCGCCCGGCGTCCGGGTCGGCTTCGCTCATGCCGTCGACACGCCAGTAGTATGTGTGGCCCATCAAAAGCTCGCCCACATCGAGGGTATTACCTGTGACCCTTCCGGCGAAGTTTATTTTACCGGCCTTGACTTTGAAAACATCTCTCAATTCGCGCCGGACGTAAATATTGTATGCAGCCTCCTTCTTACCCGGCTTCCAGCTCAGCTTCACGTTCGGCCAGACATCTACTGCCCCATCGGCAGGACTCGGATCATGCGCGATCTCTGGCTTTTGAAGCGAATAAAGAGAAAATGCGTTCAGCGCCGCGTTCGTTTTCTCGCCGGCCAGATACATGATTGTCACCGGCCCGGAGCCGTCGGTCGTGAAGCGTATTTCAGACGGTACAAGCTCGGCGTCGCTGCCGGTGTTCTGGATCGAAAAATCGGTCGCCGTCTTGAGCTGTGTGACGCCGGAGCCATAGGCGACTACGCTTGCGATACTCAACTTACGACCGCCTTTGCGCCGCCCGGATGTGTTATGATAACTTTTTAGCACATACTCACCCGCCCTGAGCCCTTTGCCGCTGAATGTAAGTTCGATGCTCATGCCAAGGTGTCTGGGCACAGGCACCATCTCATCCGAATGCATGTAGCGAGGGCCGAATCGCTCACGGGCACGCTTATATGTGAAAGTTGTGTTCGCTATAGGATCGCCCGAATCGGCCTGCAGATTCGCCGTGCCGCCAACGCCTGCCAGTGTCGCATCGATTCGGGAATCGGCAATATTTTCAAACAGCAGCGTACCGAGCGCATCGCCCTCGCAGCCGCCATTGATCCACCATCGAGTCCAGCCGTCCTTGAAAGTAGCAGACTCCCTCGGGCAGCCCAGGTCAACTTTGAACACCTCATAAACCGAGCTGTTTTGCGCTTTGGCCGAACCGATTGCGCTCGAAATGAATGCGATACTTGCTATAACTGCCAATTTTCTCATCACAACGAATCTCCTTGTCTTGAGTAAACCCCAAATGCTGTCATAACCATACATAGTCCAGCCTGTTGTGCGGTGAGTAAGGATTATAATCTAACCGCCGGCAATCTTCAACACATAATACTTGACACTATCGTATTGGTCTGGAGCATTGACTTGCCACGTTTTGAATGGTATAGTTCTAATATTATTTTTGGTATAGTATTCTTTATGGAGGTGCTTGCGATGCTTTTTCGAGTGTTTGTTTTATGTCTGAGTCTTTGTTTGCTGAGTTCGTGTGATTTGTCGAAGGATGTGGCGAGTCGGTCGAAATTGGAGGGGCCGCGGATTTCGGAAGATATGCCGGCGGGGCAGGTGAGTTTGTTTGACGGCGCGAGTTTGGGGCAGTGGAAGATTACTGCTTTCGACGAGCCGGGAAAGGTCTATGCCAAAGACGAAAGCATTGTGATGGAAGCCGGCAATGAAATGACCGGCATTACCTGGGGCGGCGGCGTGCTGCGCCGCAATTATGAGATTAATCTCGACGCAATGCGGGTCGACGGCGAGGATTTCTTCTGCGGCCTTACGTTTCCCATCGACGATTCGTGTGTGACATTTATAGTCGGCGGTTGGGGCGGCAATGTCAGCGGTATTTCAAGCGTTAATTATTACGACGCCTCGGATAATGAAACTACGGTGAAAAAAACTTTTGACAACGGCCGCTGGTATCACATCCGCGTCCGCGTCAGTGACGGCAAAATTCAGTGCTGGATCGATGACAAACAATATGTCGATCTCGAAACCGCAGGCAAACGTCTCGACGTCCGTTCGGAAGTGGAGGATTCCCAACCTCTGGGTATCGCTTCCTACGGAACCTCCTCCGCGATCAAAAACATCCGGCTCACCAAATTAGCGGATACTCCAGTCAGCCTGAGCAGCCGTTAATCTTTATCTGCGGACGGAAAGGTTCGAGTGACAACTTCGCGTTTGCGGCGGTTGTGTTGATTGCTAATATGGTATTTTATTGGAAAAGAGGCTCAGCGGCGTAGCTGAGCTAAAATATATAATGGAATATCGGAAATCCCAACTTAAGCAGAAAGAGAAAGATAATGATACAGAAGACTATCCTTATAATTGCGATACTGATCGTCTCGGTGTGCAATGCACAGACGCCGAAAACAGAGCCGTATGTGCCTGAAACTCCCTCGTGGCCGAAGAATCCGCCCGACAACTGGCCGACCTATCACTTGGCTCACCCGACATGGAGTGCAGGCTCACCCTTTGATCCCAACCCGGCCCTGTTCTACAAAGGTCGGTATCACCTGCATTACATCTACAGGAACAAAACTGGCTTCGTGTTCGCCCACGTCTCCAGCAAAGACATGGTTCACTGGAAATGGCATCCCACTGTACTCGCCCCCCCGACCACCGGCCACGGCATGTTCAGCGGCACCGGGTTCTTCACCAAAGACGGACAGCCGGCCATGGTCTACCACGGACAGGGTTCCAATCGAAACTGGATCATGTATGCGATGGACGACGAGCTGAACAAATGGACTAAGCCGCAGGTGATGCTGCCCAGAGGTAAAGACGGCAAGTTTATCGAAAACGTACCCTATTTCGACCCCGATATATGGCGCAATGGTGAGACCTTCTACGGAGTAAACGGGGTCAGCAGCAAAAAACCGCCGCAGATCATGAAATCCGACAACCTGAAGGACTGGACTTTTATCGGGGAACTGCTGCATCCCGACTTTGATGAGAAAAAACTCGGCGTCAAGAAATCAGAGGACATCTCCTGCCCCAACATGTTCAAACTCGGCGACAAGTGGGTGCTCGTTTGTATTAGCCACCGGTTGGGCTGTCGCTACTTTATCGGCGACTTCAAAGATGAGCGGTTTCTGCCAGAGTACCATGCGCTTTTGGGCGGAAACAGCAGCCGATACTTCGCACCCGAGTCATTGCTGACCCCTGACGGCCGCCGTGTAAACTGGACTTGGTTCCATGGCGGTCATGTAAAAGGCATACAGTCCCTCCCCACAGAATTGGAACTGTCCTCCAACGGTATTTTGCGAATGAGACCGATCAAAGAACTCGAGAGCCTGCGCTATGACAAGCAGACCAGGAAGAAAGTGACCGTTAAGAAAGACGCCCCCGTGATGCTGGAGAAGATCAAAGGTCAGCACCTGGAACTGAAAATGGTAGTCAAAAAACCCGGCGAGCACAACTTCGGCGCCGATGTCCTGTGCGATGAGCAGGGCCAGACGGGACTGCGAATCAATGTCAACCGCGAAAACAACCTGCTGGAAGTAGGAAGTGAAAAGGCCCCGTTCGTGTTGAACAAAGGCGAAGCCCTGATACTGCGGATCTTCGTGGACACAACACTGGTCGAGGTCTTCGCCAACGAGCGACAGATCATCATGACCGATAAACCCAGAGACGCCGACACCAGAATCAACGACGGCGTTGCACTATTCTCCCAGGGCCAGGATATCCAGATCGACAAGATCACCGCCTGGAAGATGAAATCGGCTTACGCCGGCGACTGAAAATGGAGAACGCATAAAGTCATACTGGGCGTGAGTGAAGTCAACGTCTGTTCAAGACGTTATACTATCAGAAAATAGGCTCAGCGGCGTAGCTGAGCTAAGATATAGAATGTTATATGGGAAATCCCGGATAAAATGAAAAAGTTTCTGTATATTTTACTTGGCCTTGGCTTTATCATTCTCCTGGTGATTCCCGTCTTAAATAATAGAAACAAGACAACCGGCCCCCGGATCGGATTTATCGTTCTTGATCTGGCCAATCCTTACTGGAACGCCCAGTCAAAGGGAGCACAGCAGCAAGCCGATGAATACGGCATGAAACTTGTTGTCTATGACAGCCGCTCCGATTCGGCCCGCCAGATAGATATACTCGAAAACTGGATCACTCAGGGCATAGACGGTATCATAATCAGCGCGGTCAATTCCGAAACTTGTGAGACTTATGTTAAAAGGGCACAGCAAAAAGGGATACCGGTTGTGGCTGCGATGCACCCCTTGAAAGGGGCCGACGCACATTTAAGTCTCGACGAATATCAATTCGGTTTTATTGCTGGCAAGCAGGCGGGAAAATGGATAAACGAAAAACTCGCCGGACAAGCCAAGTTCGCAATCCTTGCAGCCGACGATATCAAACATATTATTGACCGGGGCGACGGCATTCGCGACGGCATTATGCAAACGGCACCGGGAGCGAAACTCGTTGCAAGGCAGGATGCTTATGTTGACGACAAGGGGATGGCTGTCACCGAGGTTATCTTGCAGGCCCATCCCGATATAAAAGTGATACAGGGAATTAATGATGCCGGCGCTTTAGGCGCATTCGAAGCGGTAAGGACAGCCGGAAAAGATACGCCCTATTTTTACATCGGTGGAAACGATGCCACCACCCAGGCGCTCGGCAAGATCAAAGAAGGCGGCATTTACCGATGCTCGGTTAGTATCGACCCGTTCGGTTCGGGAAAGATCGAGGTGCAGATGTTGTACAACCTTATCAACGGTATCGAATTCGAGAAGGAACAATCCGTTTCCATGACGCCCGTAACGATCGAAAATGTTGACCGGTTCCTCGCTGAAAATAAGCCTGCAAAATAGGGCCCTGTGTATGGATCAGAACATACTTACCGTCGAAAATATCACAAAAAGTTATCCGGGTGTAAGGGCACTCGATAATGTTAGCATCGATATCAAAAGAGGAGAGGTACACGCCATCGCAGGTGAGAATGGCGCGGGAAAATCGACCCTCATAAAAATCCTCACAGGAGCCGTCCTTCCCGACAGCGGAAAGATAAATCTCGAAGGAAAAACTTATCCTGCTTTTACTCCTCATCAGGCGATCGACCTGGGTATTGCCGCGATCTATCAGGAGCTAAACCTGATACCTTACCTTTCGGTGGCTGAAAATGTTTTTTTCGGCAGAGAGATACGCTTTGGCCCATTCATAAACTCTCGCACAATGTCACTTCAAACATCTTCCCTGCTCGCCAAACTCGGCATCGCCATGGACCCCGATACTCTCGTGAAGGACCTTTCGGTGGCTTTCCAGCAGATCGTCGAAATTGCAAAAGCCGTCTCACACGACCTGAAGATCCTGATCATGGACGAACCTACCGCTTCCTTGACCGTAAAAGAAGTGCGACACATGTTCGACCTTGTAAAAAATCTCAAAGAAAAAGGTGTCACCGTCATTTACATTTCACACAAGATGAGCGAAATTTTCGAACTGGCTGACAGGATAACCGTCTTGAGGGACGGAAGATTCATCGAGACCCTGCGAAGCGAAAATACTCAAAGGCGGCAATTGGTTAGTCTTATGGTCGGAAAAGAACTCGGCGAGACCTATCCCGAAAAAACCGCACAAAAAGGAAATGTCCTTCTCAAAGTAAAAAATATTTGCACCGGCGATCTTCTAAAGAACATAAGTTTTAAGCTTGAAGCGGGGGAAATCCTCGGATTTGCAGGGCTGGTAGGAGCCGGCAGAACGCAACTGGCTCGTGCGATCTTCGGCGCCGACAAGATCGAATCGGGTGACATTTTAATAGACGGCAAAAAAGTATTCATTAAAAATCCCGATCAAGCCGTAAAGCATGGCATCGGGCTTATTCCGGAAGACAGAAAACTCCATGGCATCCTTGCCAATATGTCCGTCAAAGAAAATATCAGCTTTAGTTCGCTAAAAGATGTAAGCCGCTTTCGGATCATTAACAGCAAACAGGAAAATAATGTCACCTCCTCTTTTCGGCAAAAACTCAATATCAAAACTCCCGACATGAATTGCAGGGTCGAGAATCTTAGCGGTGGCAATCAGCAGAAAGTGGTACTTTCAAAATGGCTGGCTTCTCACAGCAGAATATTAATTTTTGACGAACCGACAAGGGGTGTCGATGTCGCGGCAAAGCAGCAGATATACGAACTGATCGCAAATCTGGCAGAAGCAGGAACCGGTATTATTTTAATCTCATCGGAAACTGAGGAGCTTATCGGTATGGCGGACAGGATCCTTGTAATGAGAGCCGGTTCGATAACAGGATCGTTTGAAAAAGGGCAAGCCACGCAGCAGTCCATACTCGACTTGGCGATAGGTGATTAATATGCAAAAGGATTTAAACAATATGAAGCGAAATAAAAAGTTCGGCGAACAACTCGGAATACTCATCGTTTTGATCTTTCTGGTCGTTTACTTTTCCGCGGTAACAAAAGGCAGTTTTATCAGAGCCGATAACTTACTTAATATAGTCAGGCAGGTATCTATGATCGGAATTTCCGCCGTCGGCATGACCTTTGTCATTCTCACAGCCGGCATCGACCTTTCCGTTGGTTCCCTGATGTCACTTATAAATATCGTTTGCGCCTTGCTGATGGTAAAGGCGGGGTTGCACCCGGTCTTTGCGATTTTTCTCTCCCTGGTTGTGTCATGCTGCATAGGATTGTTAAACGGGCTTATCGTTACAATGGCAAAAATCCCGCCGCTGATCGCAACGCTCGGAATGATGATCTCTTTACGCGGAATGTCATATCTTCTTTGTGACGGCGAACCTGTCGATGGATTCGAAGATTGGTTCAGGATAATCGGACAGGGTGACATTTGGAAAACCCCAATACCAGTTGTTATCATGCTCGTAACCTTTATTCTTGGCTGGATATTTCTCAACAAAACTACTTACGGCCGTTACATCTACGGCATTGGCGGCAACGAGCAGGCATCGAGGCTGTCGGGAGTTAATGTCACTGCGATCAAGTGCCTGGTCTATTCGCTTTCATCGCTGTTAACCGGAGTCGCCGCGATAATTATGCTCTCGCGTTTGACTACCGGTCAGCCAAAAATCGGAACAGGTTTCGAACTTGACGTTATTACGGCTGTCGTGCTCGGTTCGGTAAGCATCTTCGGCGGGCAGGGCCGCCTGACCGGAGTGTTCATCGGAGTTCTTATCATGGGGGTTTTAAGAAACGGTCTGGTCATTCTCGATGTAAGCGAATATTATCAACAGGTCGTAAGTGGAATGGTACTTCTCGGCGCCGTCGCTTTCGATAACCTATCGAAGAATTCAAAAAACACAACGTAGTAACATGAGTGTATCCGCAAAATCTGAGGGTGTTTAAGTTTTTTTGTTAATGCTGCCGCTCTAACTGTCGATAGTGGGGTATCCAGGGTTAGATGCCATCCCACCATATATAACAACAATTACCCCGATGGGACTCGAACCAATAGTGTTCGGAACAAATTACTAAGCATCTTTTTACCCCAAAAAGATATTAAAAAAAATCACAAATTGCCTATTTAAAACTTGCGCTATGTGCATAC
>Ga0075123_10000758_pt1 | contig 16614 bp, 11 predicted proteins | sample AntAceMetag02UKX_FD_69808 | JGI IMG/M metagenome (GOLD analysis project Ga0075123, IMG submission 69808) | Saline lake microbial communities from Ace Lake, Antarctica - Antarctic Ace Lake Metagenome 02UKX | ecosystem: Environmental > Aquatic > Non-marine Saline and Alkaline > Saline | place... | reverse complement strand
GGATAGTGGTAGATTCCTTGTCTATTGGAATGGCTCCATTTCTGATGCATGTAGCAGCTTGTGTGATTGTTATTATCATCAATAAACAACTTATAAAATATGGAGGCGATTTGGATGTTGGGGCTTATGGAATCATCAACAGAGTGGGCATTCTTTTTGCTATGATTGTTATGGGTCTTAACCAGGGAATGCAACCTATTGCAGGCTATAATTATGGAGCTAAACAAATCGACAGGGTAAAGAAGGTACTAAAATATACTATTGTTTTAGCTACAGGTATAATGACGGTGGGCTTTTTTATTAGCGAATTTTTTCCACGTACTGTGGCTTCTGTTTTCACGAAAGACCAGACATTGATAGAGTTGGTTATACCCGGATTGCGTATCGTCTTAATGTTTTTTCCTATTGTTGGTTTTCAAATGGTTACCTCAATTTTTTTTGAAAGTATTGGGATGGTACAAAAAGCCATTTTTATGTCTTTATCCAGACAAGTGATTTTCTTATTGCCATGTCTGCTTTTTTTACCACCATTTTTGGGAACAAAAGGAGTTTGGTATAGTCTGCCGATATCGGATGTATTGGCATCTGGGTTTGCAGCTTATTTGCTTATAAATCAGTATAAAAAATTCAAAATCATGCAATAAACCGGTTAATTATGGACGAAAAATTTAGTATAACTATCGGGCGACAATTGGGAAGTGGAGGACGACAAATTGGTGAAAAACTTGCCTCTCAATTGGGAATATCTTTTTACGATAAAAAACTCATTCAAATTGCTTCGCGGAAAAGTGGACTGGGAAAAAAATTTTTTGAACAGGTTGATGAGAAAACCAGTCATAGTCTCTTTGGAGGACTATTAGGGATATATGGCTCTTTGGAGGGCGGAAATTATTCCGGTAATTATTTAAGCAATGAAAGATTGTTTACAATACAAAGTGAAATAATTGGGAAACTGGCTGAAGATAAATCTGCTGTTTTCGTTGGCCGCTGTGCCGATTATGTGCTTAAAGATAATCCCTCTTGTATGAATGTATTTGTTAGTGCAGATATGAATGACAGAATTAAGCATGTTTCTGAAAAACAGAATTTTTCGGAGAAAATGGCTAAAGATATTATTGAAAAAATGGACAAGAAACGTGCAGAATATTATAACTATTTTAGTAGTAATAAAGTGTGGGGGAAGGCAGAGTCATATCATTTATGTATCAATTCTTCTGTTCTTGGTATTGATGAAACGGTTAATTTTGTTCGTCAATTTGTAATAAAAAAATTTGATTTGTAAAAAAGTTAAGGTTTCAGGCCTTACATTCGATAGCTTTCTGTGCTATATGTTGTGTCACCAGCAATATTATGGCAGATTGAGATTGCAATAATAAAGTGCAATAAATTGAATTTATAGATTTATTATAATGAAAGCAGCTTATTACATTAAACAAATTAAGGATTAAATAACTATGAATTTACACAATATTTTGGACTTGACTCCCGCACAGCCTGCGTCTGGCAATAGGCGGCAAGGGCAAAGATATCTTGATGCAGTTCCTGCTTGAGGCTGTTTTGCTGAGCGTTCTTGGCGGCATCATTGGCGTGGGTTTTGGCATCTTTGCATCAAACACGGTAGAAAGCGTTATGGGCTGGCCGGTGCTTGTTACGATGAACTATGTTTTGATGTCATTTCTGTTCTGTTCGTTCATTGGCGTCTTTTTTGGCTGGTATCCGGCGCGCAAAGCAGCGGCACTGGATCCAATAGAAGCGCTTCGACATGAATAATTTTACACCATTAATCCGACAACTGCTAAAAAATGGTGCTACTTGAATGATAATAAAAATTAAATGCAAATTGAACATACCCTGCGATGGAAAAGCATTCTAATAATTAAAAACATGAAAGGATTTACTTATGAAAACAATGAAAATATGTGTTTCTACACTGGTAATTTTGATGAGTTTCTCATCGTTTGCTTTTTGCCAGAAACAAGATAGAGCAGAAAAACAATTAGAGGAGCTCAAGTCTGCCTTGCAGCTTAGTGACGATCAGATAGAACAAATAACACCGATATTGGCGGCACAGGTCGAACAAGAAGAAAAAGACCGTGAGCTTTATAAAAATGATAGAGAAAAGCAGGAAGAGACCAGGAGAGCCCTCCACAAAAAAACCGATGAACAAATTATTGCTCTCTTAACTGAAGAACAAATAGAACAGTTTAAGAAGTTTAAAGAGGAACATCGCAAAAATCGGAAAAAACGCGGTCAGAAACGCCAGCGCCGGGAAGATAAAAAATAAATGGAATGGTGGTATAATCCATCGCAGGTATGTTCAAATTTTTATTTCATTAATCCTATAGAAGTGAGCAACGAATAACTAAAAAGCATGTTTTTTGATTCCCAGATCAATGGTCCTGTCAATGTTCTCTTTTATCTGGTCAGGAGAGAGAACAATTGGCAAAAAAAAATAGCAGATAAATCGAAAAAACAACAATAATCCAAGAAGGAGTAATTTCAATGAAAATTAAACTTAAAATGCTCATAATTTTTTGGGTAATGGTGAGTATCATTTCTACGGGGCTGAATTCGGTGATTGCCCAGAGTCAGGTGGAACGACCAGATAAACAGAGAGAGCGGGAAGAGTCGAAAATTTTGACAGATGCCCAAATTGCACAGGTAAAATCTATTTTATTCCAATATGATAAAAAGACGTTGACAGCCGAAGATGCCAAAGCGATTCATGATTCATTTAGAGAAGCCAAACTGCCACGGGGGACTGGTTTGAATAAGGCGACAATCGCTGCCGGATTCGATCCGGAAAAGATAAGAGATATGGATCCACCGCCGGATCGACCGGAACACGGCAAACGCTCAGCAAAAAATACAAGGCCTACGCAGGGCCGGCGTTATTCCACAAAACAAGCTATTTCTGATAAAGCGCAATTAGCTACAATTGCATTTGATGGACTCGCCTTCGTTACAGGCAACCTATGCGGCAATACTTTTTTACCACCGGGGAAAGTATCAGACTTTTTTGGTTTTCAGTACATGCGTGACATTGACGCCGGTGAGCTGGGACACAATACGTCTTTTGTGCCCAGAATTTCCAACAATGTTTTGTATATCCTGAACGAAGACCAGAAAAAGCAATTGGTGACACTCGCCTACGAACAGGAAAAGTTGCTTGAAGAGTTTGCACTCAAGCGTTTCCCGCTTATTGAAGCCTTCTACCGTTTACGTGAAAATAATATCCCGATAAGCTCAACCGGGCTTGACAAAAAAGCTGTAAAAAAATACTGTGCGGAGATGTATCAATTAGATGGTCTGTTAAGCTATCAGAGAGCCGAGGTGCTTGGCCGTATAATCCGGTCGTTGGACAAAGATCAGAAAGTTTCTCTGAGCAAACTGGCATTTAATAATTCTCAAACCTGGCTGGAAAAGCCGGAGCAGATCGATAAAAAGAGCATGCCACATGATGTTCATGTCGCCATAACTACCTATGCCAGCGAAATGTTTAGTTGGTATGCCGGTTCCGTTGAAGCTGACATTTACTTTTGTCCCGAGCGGCACGGAACTTATTTCGGTTCTTTTTATATGAAAGACATTCCGGCCTTGGGAAATCCCGATTTTTCAATCAGCACACAACTCACAGGTAATAGCGGCGAAACTTTCCTGAAAATTTTAAACGACAAACAACGGCAGTCCATAACCAGTCTTGTAGAGATTCAGCGCCCGCTTTTAAATGAAATTGTGAAAACTCGACAAGCGATTTCCAAACAGCTGCGTCAATTTATGAAGGGAGAATTTGTAGACAAGGAAAACGTGTTGTCACTGGCACGACGTTACGGGGAATTGGATGGCGAAATATCCTATTACTATGCAACTCATTTTGCTAAAGTGTATGCATCATTAACAAGTAATCAAAATAAAGAGTTATATAAAATCCGCAACCTGGATAATTTTCACTGCACAGGAGCATATTTATATTCCCGGAGTATCGAGATGCCCGAGATAATGAATACTGACTTTTTATTTAACAAAAATTGAACCGATCAGTGCGCTGGATTGAGAGGAAAAAATGTACTTTGACCAGAGAGTGACACGAAAAATGGTGTGTATCATATCGATGATATTTTTCTACCTTTTCAATGTTAATGTTTATGGAAATCCGGAAAAGTCCAATACTTCTAAATTTATTCTGAAAAGTCCTGCAATTCAGGACGGAAAACTTGTTGAGCAATACAAGTGTGAAAAGAAAATAGATGGCAAGGAAAAATCCATTCCCCTGTCTTGGGAAAATGTGCCGACCGGCACGAAATCGTTGGCCATTGTGATGTACCATTTCCCCCATAAAGACGATCATACAGAAGTAAATAGCTATCTACTGCTATGGGGAATTGATCCATCTGTAAGTGAAATTCCGCATGGTTATGCCGATAAGGGAGACTGGTATATGGGTGCAAATAAGGATGGCAAAGTTGTATCCTATACATCGCCCTGCAGCCGTGGCTATGGAACGCACGAATATATTATTACCATATTCGCGCTATCAGAAAAACCGGTTGATTTGCCGAAGTACAGCACGGTAGATGTTAACTATGAAAACTTCATGCGCGCAATTAAAAACACTGAGATAATTGACCAGGCCACACTCACCTTTCTGGCAACAAGCAATCAAGCTGGTGAGCGGCCTGCACCTCCACCCCGACCAGGCGCCAAACCGGAAAATAAAGGGGATAGACCACAGAACGATTGAGGTAACAGCTCACTCATCTATGCAATCAGACCATTTTGAAAAATCATAGCTATTTAATAAAAATATAATTACATTAGATGACAAAAAATAATTCAAACTTTGCAAACAAAACTTAAAGGGCAATATGAGCATCAACAAAGAAAAAATACAGGAATGGCTTCCGCATATAATTGGATTATTGTTCATCATTATTTTACCAATGTTTGTCTTTGATCAATCTGATGCACGGATTAAACATTGGAGATATCAGTATTATTATCAACTCTCTTTTATGATTATTGCCTTTTATGGTAATTACTTGTTTATCGTTCCCCGTTTCTTTTTCTCCGGAAAAAGGATTCGCTTCTTTATCATACTACTTGTATTTGCGGTTTCTTTGCTTGCGATGTCTCAGGTTCTATCCAGTCAATTCGCATTTGATCGACCCCAACCTGAACAAAGGCAAAATACAAGTCATTATTCTGAAGGTAATAAAAGACCCTCGCGTCCGTTTGGTCTGCATCCCCGTTTATTCGATGTCGGCTTATTTTTAATCCTGGTCTTTGGTTTCAGCACCGGAATGCGGGTCATTCAGCGTTTACGCCAGAAAGAAAGCGAGCAAAAGGAATTGGAAAAAGTCCATGTGGAAACTGAATTGTCTTTTTTGAAAAGCCAGATCAATCCGCATTTCTTTTTCAATTCTTTAAACAATATATACGCGCTCATTGCAATTAATGTTGATGAAGCGCAAAAAACTGTTGAGAAACTATCAGGATTGATGCGTTATCTGATTTATGAATCAGATGGTGAAACCGTTCATTTGAAAAAGGAATTTGAATTTACCCGTAATTATATTGACCTGATGAAACAAAGGCTTACGTCAAAAGTGAACCTAATGGTTGATATTCAACAAGAAATTCCTGATGTCGAAATACCACCATTAATATTTATCCCTTTTGTTGAGAACGCTTTTAAACATGGGATTAGTTACCGGGAAGCTTCCTTTGTTGATATTACCTTGCGTGTGAAAGACGATAAAATCCTGTTCACATGCAAAAACAGCATCCCAAAAACCAATAAATTGAATTCCACCGAAAATGGAGGTGTGGGGATAGCAAACATTAAAAAACGACTTGAACTGCTTTATGGCAAAAGTGCGCAATTGATTCAAAATGATAAAAATGATCTATTTGTTGTTGAACTTTTTCTTCCGATAGAGTTAAAGTTATGAATAAAATTACCTGTATAGCCATTGACGATGAGCCATTGGCACTGGGACTTGTTGTTGGCTATATCGAAAAAACGCCTTTCCTGGAACTGCATGGCCAGTTTGATAATCCGCTTGATGCTATGGAATTTATGGAGACAAATCCAGTCCAGCTTTTGTTTCTTGATATTCAGATGCCTGATCTAATTGGTACTGATTTTGCCCGAATTTTGGACAAAAAATCCAAGGTAATATTCACAACAGCCTATGATAATTACGCAGTAGAAGGATTCAAGCTCGAAGCCCTTGATTACCTGCTCAAACCAATCAGTTATGAAATATTTCTAAACTCGGCACAGCGTGCAAAAAAATATTTTGAACTTTTTAATTCAAAAAGCAATCATGCAAATTCTTCAATCAGCTCGGATGAGGAATACCTGTTTATAAAGGCGGACTATAAAATAAGACGAATTCATTACAGCGATATTCTTTATTTTGAAGGGCTGAAAGACTATATACAGCTTTATCTGAAATCAACAAAAGCTCCGCTTATTTTTCATGCAACAATAAAGTCAGTTGAAGCAAAACTACCATCTGAACGATTCATGCGTGTCCACCGGTCATTTATTGTTAACCTTTACAATGTTAGGACAATTGAACGTTCCAAAATTGTATATGGTAAACAGCGCATTCCAATAAGTGAAAATTATAAAAAAATTTTTGACGAGTTTATTAAAAAGAAATTTCTCTAATTTTTATCTCCTTAAAAAACTACACCATACCTGCCAGTTCGTTTACTAAATAACCACAACCTCCTTTCCCAGTGAGTCAGCCCAAAATTTGACCAATGATCTTATTTCATCAGAATCATTTTACGCGTTACCCGGTACGCTCCACTCTCCAAAGAGTAATAATAAATGCCGCTGGACATATTAGCTGCCTGCCATTGAAACTCGTGATTGCCTTGCGAAAGCTGCTCATCAACCAGCGTGGTCATCAGTTGCCCGACTGTGTTGTAAATCTTGAGCGAAACTTTGCTTGCGGCGGGCAAAGAGAAACTAATTGTGGTTGATGGATTAAATGGATTCGGGTAATTCTGTGCCAGAGTATATTCCTGAGGTAATTCTATTTGCTGATTATCAACAATGCCGGTAATTCCGTTCATGTTCTGTGTTGAAAAAGTGGGAGTCATTTGCACAAATGTTCCTGTACCATTTGGATAACGCCCGGTTGAGATGTCGGTAGTTTGTTCTCCGAAAGTCACTTCATTAATAATGGTTGTATCGCTATTAACTAAATAAACAGCTTCACCGGATCCGGAGAGTTTGAAGGATGCATGCAGTCCCTTTTGTTCATCATCCTTGTCTGCCCAGACAATTAAATAGCCATTTGCCGCGATAACAGTATCCGGAAAAGCCCACTGGGTAAGTTCATCACCGTCATCTGACATAAAATAACCAGCCAACGATATGTCTTCATCTGTATTATTATACAATTCTATCCAATCATCAAATTCACCATCCTGATCAGTAATTACTGATTCGTTACTTGCCATAAACTCATTAATGACTATATCACCGGAAACTGCCAGCGTATAAAATTCATATGCAGCGCGTGTTGGCAAAAAACTGGCCGCGGCATCATTTTCCGCATAAATATAGTATTGAAACCCACTGGGCCCTGTTGATACGGAAACACCATAAATACCATCACCTGAAGCCCCATCGTTATTAGCACCATCATCCAACATTTCTATTTTTTCAAACGCATCAGTAAGACTACTGCGGTAAGCCAATTGAACTGATTCAGCATTTGTAATATTTGCTGTGATCCACACATCCATATTTGGTGAAGGGTTGGATGGGCTTTGTTCTAAATCAGAAACTATTGGACTAACAGCCTGAAAATCAGATAACGAATTCAGGTATGTGGCTCTGGATTCCATCAATTCAGCAATTCCAATAATTGGCTGGTTTCCCGGTCCGGGAGGCCCTCCTCCTCCTACACTATTATCAATATTATTTGTAAAATCCGAATATGTAAAAAACTTATTAGGATCGGTTTGAACTTCAGAGTCAATTATAGCCTGAATTTCCAATGCTCTTGTTCTATATAATCCATTGTCGAAATAATCGGACATAATAGTTTTCATGTGTGCAACATACATTTTGCGGTAAGTATCATTGCTCAAAATTTTACTGATTACAGGATATTTGCTCTCATTTATATTAGCAAAAGGACTCAGTTCCTGTAACTGGGGGGTACCCAAGTGACCCAGCGTTTGATGATTAGTAAACACGCCAAAGCTTTCGTTCAAATCCCATGGAATTGGGTTGAACCTGCCAGCATCATCTTTATAAATATAATAATTTTGAGGGTTGTTGATAGGACCATCAAGGTTAACCAATAGATTTGAAAAAGCAAGGAACCAAAGGTGACGATCAATATTCAATACCTGATTAACATGCTCATTGCTATTATTTAATGTATCCAGAAACCAAACCAATTCCTGCCAGCCAAAATCAGATTCCAAAGAATACGAACCATAATAGCTGCTCGAATCGTCGTCAAAATACCCCCAAACTCCACCCGTTGGAGGGCCACTACTTGTGATTTCACCTTTGATTCTGGCATTTTCATCACTATAAAAATGGGTACGCATAAAGTGTTTATCAACATCCTGAACGCTTGTATAAAGCCCAATATAAATGCCATTAATATACACTTTTGCGTAGTTTGCTAAACTTGCGGGCAAAAATTCCCTGGCGATCTCATAACTTAATGCTTCCCTGATAAAACTCGGATCTTTGTACACATTTGCCAGTTTTAGAGTGCCATAATTCTCATGTTCCTGATTATCAATTATATAATCAAGTTTGATATTAAGGGGATTTTTAACCTGGTTCGCGGTATAACTGCTGTTACCTTTATATCTTACACCCACGCTGTCGTAGCTTGTCCCGTTAATTACAGCTGTTCCCAGCAAACGTTCTTTATTGCCCTCAGCGACTAAATTATCCAATAAATAGTCCCAGTTTGATTCTGTAAAAGTCAACTCGATAGTATTAATCGTGTTGATGTCATAAAAATCCTGACTGAAAGCGTTTACGAAGAATAATACAACAAACGATAAAATTGCTGATACACTTTTTGTTTTCATAATCTTTTTCCTTATTTTAATAATTTTTTCATTCTATAATACCTTAGACTCTGTTCTTTGAAAAAACTTGCGGACAGGTATTTATTTTTTATAAAAATTTGCTGTTGGTGGTGAATAGAAAAACCCTTTATCAAAAATCGACAAAGACTTTTTTAAGTTATAAGATGGTTTTCTGATCTTATTTTACTTCAGTCAATAGTCCTATTTCATCAGAATCATTTTACGCGCTACCCGGTATGCTCCACTCTCCAAAGAGTAATAATAAATGCCGCTGGACATATTATCGGCGCGCCATTGAAACTCATGATCCCCCTGCGAAAGCTGTTGATCAACCAGCGTGGCGACCAGTTGCCCGGTCATGTTATAAATTTTCAGCGACATTTGATTGGCGGCTGGTAGAGAAAATCGAATTGTGGTTGACGGATTAAATGGATTTGGATAGTTCTGTTCCAACTTGAATTCATTGGGTAATACATACTCATCGGAACGATCGGAACCAACGCCGGTTGTATTATCCACAGCCCGCACCAGGCGCATATAATTGTAAATGCGAATGGCATCGCCTTGTGGCCCATGCCCCGTGGGCCAATCAGCCGGATCGCCTTCTTTCGGATCACTGCGCTGGGCGCCGGCTCCATGCACATCAATCCAGCTTCCGTTCATATAACCCATAGCCCTTCCGAAGCTTACGTAGACAGCATTTGTTCCTTTTGCAGTTGACTGCGAGCAAAAAGTAGTACCGGTCCAATAGAATGGGTAATCTGCTTCACCTGCTTCATTTGTAATTTGGGTGCAGTTAAACAAGGGATCGATAGCGGCTGAATTAGTTGTAGCCGGAGAACGGGTATAATCAACTATGCTTTGCAACTCTTTGGCATTTGGTAAGCGCCAATCCGTATAGCCCGCATATTCAAAACCTTCAGCAAGGTTTAAAGCTTCCTCCCATAAAACACCTTCACCGTTATCGTTCTGCATCCACATAAGCCCTGTTGCATTATCTGTAATTGTTCCGTCGCCATTATTTACGTATTCATTTATTCCATAATCGGTGTTACCCCGAACGTACATTACGTAGTATTTTTTCCGTGCGGCTGGATAACCTTTAATGCGGCCATCAGCAAAATTGACCCCGAACATGGTTCTATTTCCGCCCATTGTTGTGCTTACGTATATAGTAGAAGTTGCGTATTGTGCATCAATGATTCGTTCTACGCTGAGATCACCGTAGCCAAAGTCAAAAAAGTCGGTATCGATATACGGAACAGCGCTGCCCTGTGATGTAGCATTAGGATTTGGTTCTGCTCCGTAATACATGATAAGAGAGTATTGCTCCTTAATGGTGGGCAGCCGCCAATCGTTATACCCTGCCAGGTTGAACGATGCGGCGGAGTCCACGGCTTCATCGAATAACAATTTATCATCGTAATCAATAACTCCGTCACCATTTCTATCCGGGCTTTTCTGCCACATTAATCCTGTTACATTATCGGTGACTGTTCCGTCACCGTTATCGGTATATGACGGCTGGTTTTCTGAGTATTGTGCATCCTGTCCATAAAAGGCTTCACCTGTTGAGGGCGCACTGATCTCGCTGCTGTTGTTGTAATAAATTTCCTGTCCCGTGTCCACGATGGGATAGGTCATATCACCAGCATAGGGCGGATCATCCCCTCCAAGATTGTCCAGATCGTAATGTACGGCCCTGAACACCGCATTACTCTCTCCCTGGGGACCACTGGTCGAGAAAGGATTCACATACTCCCACACGGTTTCACCCTCAGGAGTCACTTCGAAAAAAGTTCCGGTCGGTCCGTCGCAGATCAGGGTGTTGCCGTCGGGAAGGCGCTGGGCGCCTGAAATGTTTTTCGCAAAAAAAGAAGTCAATGGATCGGCTCTATAGGTCCAGTTGAGGCCGGATGGCCCGAATGCGGAACCGCTGCTCAGGGAATATTCTCCGCTGCCGTTCACCGGAGGCGTGATCTGATCCACCGTGGAGTAATTGCCGTCCGGACGGTTCTGACCGTTATTGAAAACGAGGATGTCATTTTCACCGGGATATCCGATCTCGATCCACCAGCCGTCATGGGGCACGAAGAGCTGCTTGTCCGTAATGCTCCCTCTGCCGTAGGCCTGGGGATTGCCCCAGCGGTAAAGCAGGTCGCCCGCACTTCCCGAGGCCTGACCCGTCGTCGTTGTATTGTGATCGATGATCCAGATCTCACTAAAGTTGTGTACTGTGAGCAGGATCTGATCGAGATCCGTGTTATAGTCCACAGCATTGATATGGTTCCAGTCAGCGCCCCCCAGTCCCTGCACAAAGTTGAGATCAATCTTTCCAGGTTCATCGGAAACGGTTCCATAATTGGGCTTGGATGTGTCATAATTCTGAATCAGATGATCCCAGACATGCCATTCCCAGACGATGGTTCCACCGGAAGATCCATCGGGTTCAACTTCAATGATCTTGTCTGGCCAGAGTTCACCGTCACTGAGCAGCGAGGGATTGCGTCCAGCTGCAAGGGCCTCGGCTTTTGTTTTCCGCTCCCAGGCGATCATGAGGATGTTGCCGTTGGGCAGATATTCGACATCGTGGTGGAGCAGGTAGTTGTCGCTGCTGTATTCGAAACTCCACATTTTGCTGCCATCCCAGTCATAATGTTCAACCACACCGCCTGCGCCGCCCGTGGCGCCGAAGACGCCGTTGCCCAGAGGACCCAAACTGCCCGTTCGCAGCAGAGACTTGTCATCCAGCAGATAGCAGGCCAGACCGGGACGGTAGCTGCTCTCCCAAGTGTCGATGATCTCTTTGTTCTCGTCCATTAAATAGGTGGTCGTGCTTCCATTGGGTGCGAATAAAGTTACGCTCTGGCCATGCACAACAGAATTTCCTATTACAATAAAACTCAAAATCGTTAGAAGCTTTTTAATTTTCCCAATCATTATTTTCTCCCTTGCAAATCTGTTGTAATGTTGGCTTTGGTATTATCACCGTTATCTAAATATGTAATGATGAATTATTGACTAACGTTTGTTGGACATCTTTGAAGATGTAAATATTCCCGTTGTTGAAATAATTTTTTAAAAACCAGTAAATCTTTCCGCTCATGATATCTTGTGAAGCGGAAAGATTTACTATTGGCAGATTAGGAAGGATTTTGAAAATTTTCGTTATTTCAATAAAATCATCCGTTTTGTTTTCGAGAACGAACCGCTTGTCAGCGTGTAAAAATAAATTCCGCTTGACATATTCGCGGCTTGCCACTGGAACTCGTGATTGCCTTGCGAAAGCTGCTCATCAACCAGGGTGGTCATCAATTGTCCAACTGTGTTATAAATCTTAAGCGAAACTTTGCTTGTGGCAGGCAATGAGAAACTAATTGTGGTTGACGGATTGAATGGATTGGGATAGTTCTGCTCCAACTGAAATTCATTGGGTATTACGGATGTTTCAGAACGATCAGAATTAACACCGGTTGTATTATCCACATTTCGCACCAGACGAACATAATTGTAATACCGTTCGCCACCTTCGCCCAGTGGGCCGCCTTCAACCTTTGTATCAAAGCGCACACCGCCGGCGCCGTGGAAATCTTGACCCTCACCATTTACAGCCATGCCAAAGGCAACATACCAGGCATAATAATAGGGTTCGCCGCTGGTAAAATGAGCCGAAGTATTTGTCCAATAATAGCCATAATCATCATTTCCGGCTTCATTAACTATTGGTGTGCAATTAAACAGAGGATCGATTGCCGGACCAACATTTTCCGCGTCGGTTGCACTTGGTGAGTAGGAATAATCAACAATGCTTTGGAGTTCTTTAACGTTTGGTAAGCGCCAGTCGCTATATCCGGCTAATTCTGCACTTTCAGAATAAGCTAACGCGTTTTCCCAATCTAATCCTTTACCATTGTCATTTTGTGCCCACATTAAACCGGAAGCGTTATCAGTGATTGTACTATCGCCATTATCAACGAAGTCATTCACACCATAAGCGGCGCCCCGAACAGCCCGAACATACTTGCCGCCAACCGGACCATGAGCTTCTGCTGGATAGGCTTTTATATGTCCGGTAACATGGTTTACTCCGAAGGCTGCATTAGCACCGCCCTCTACGGTTTCACCAACATAATAATTGCTGCTCCAGTATTGCTCGTCTTTTGTGACTTGTCCACTGGCAAGGCTGAAATAATCAAGGTCCAAATATGGCCAGCCGCTGCCAAAATCACTGATGGAAAACAGCTCTTTTAAACTCGGCATACGCCAATCATCATAACCACCCAACTCCAAACTTTCACAATAATCTACTGCTTCCTGCCAGGTAAAAGTACGGGATGACGGCACTTGTTGCCACATTAATCCGGTATTTAAATCGGTTACTATTCCATCTCCAGTCTCAAAGGAAAATTGAGTTCCTTCGAATTGTGCATCTTGTCCATAGAATGCTTCACCAACTGCAGGAGAATCAATAACATCTCCATCGGAATTATAACATTCTTTCTGACCCGTTTCGATAATATTGTATTCATGATTGCTATTAGGTTCAACAGTCACATCACGCACCAGACGTACATAATTGTAAATGCGAATCGCATCTCCCTGCGGCCCGTGTCCGGTGGGAAAATTCGCTGGGTCGCCGGTTTTAGGATCGCTGCGCTGAGCGCCGGCACCGTGAACATCCTGCCATGAATTCATATAGCCCATTGCCCTGCCGAAACTCACATAAGCTGCAAATCCTCCGGCAACAGCTGACCAGTTACTATGCGTGGTGCTGCTCCAATAACAGGCATAATCTGCCTGACCAGCTTCATTTGTAATTTCAGTACAATTGAATAACGGATCAATGGCTGCCGAATTTGTGGTTCCGGGTGAACGGGTATAATCAACGATACTTTGCAATTCTTTAACATTGGGGAGTCGCCAATCAGAATAACCGCCATATTCCATATTTTCAGCGTAACTTAGTGCATCTTCCCAAATCATGCCGGTTTTGCTATCGTTTTGTTTCCACATTAATCCGGTGGCATTATCAGTAATTGTGCTGTCACCATTATCTGTAAAATTATTCGTTCCATATTCGGTGTTTCCACGCACATACATAACAAAGAATGTTTTTTCCCCGGGGCCAAAAGGCATTCGTAAGCCGTAACCTTTTATGCGCCCGTCAGCAAAATTGACTCCGAACAATAATTCTCCATCAACATACATATTTGAGCTGGCATATTGTGAATCAATGATACGTTCCCCTGCATCAGTATCCCCATAGGCAAAATCGAAATAATCTGTATCAATAAAAGGAATCAGACCATCGGTTGAAGTTCCATTATATCCGCTTGGATCAATACCGCTGAACAGGATAAGTGAATATTGTTCTTTAATTGTTGGCAATCTCCAATCATTATAACCGGCAAGATTGTAAGTTTCTGCTCCGGCAAACGCTTCTCCGTATGTCTTCTTATCGGATGCGTCCATATCGCCGTCGCCGTCCATATCAGGACTCTTTGCCCACATTAATCCGGTTACATTGTCGGTGACAGTTCCGTCGCCGTTATCGGTGTAGGAGGGTTGGTTGCCGGAATACTGCGCATCCTGACCGTAAAAAGCTTCACCAACAGATGGTGTTGCGATTACGGTTGTCGTGTCGAAAAAAGTGGTTTGGTTGGTATCGACTATTGGAAATTTTCCCTCATAGCTTCCTTCATCCAGAGTTAATAATGCTTCGTCGGATGTAGCAGAACCATAATCGTTGCTTACGACACAACGGTAGCTGGCAACATCGCCTTCAGCAAAAGAATTTATCGTAAAAGTTGAACTCGTCGCCTCGGAAATATCGGCGCCATCTTTTTGCCATTGATAAGTAAGCGGGTAGCTGCCATACGCACTTACAGAAAGTGAAACTGCCTTACCTGATAGAACCGACTTCGACTTGGGTTGTGTTGTGATGCTTGGAGGTGTATTCAGCAACTCTGTTACAGTAAAACCATCTGCAAGAGAAAAGACAAGCGGTTCGCCTTGATCCGGCGGAGGCACAAAAGTAACGGTTACATCTTTAGTACCGGCGGTTTCGTCAAATGGAATATCAAAAACAGCGCTTACGATCGTATCATTCCGTGTAGTTGACGTGGCGTTGATGCTGCCAATCGTCGCGCTCGATACCGGCGCATCCGGAGGCGGCATTTCAATGCCGTCCGGACTTAATGTGATGATGACTGAGAGACCTGTATCTCCTTGAGTCGCGGATGCGGGACTTACGGATGTAATGGTTTGAGCATGTGTTGTTAGGCTAAAAATTGAAAGCAGCATAGCAACCGTTAGAACAATAGGATTAAACAAATTCCGCCATAATGAATCTTGCCTTTTCTTGAAAATAACTTTTTTTTGTTTCATAATAGTTCTCCTTATAATTCAGCAGTCTTATTATCATCATCGTTTGAAGTTGGTGAATCTTTACTACATCCTGCAAAGGACATTAGTGTTAAAACGATGAGTAAATTGATTAATGTTTTCATTTCTTTTTTCTCCATTTTAATATTTGGTTTGTATTTATTTGCGTCCTGGCATTTGTTGGCCTCTTTTCGGTCCGCGGTTTTTTATGTGTTTTTCATAGTCTGTTTTTTGTTTGTCAGTCAATTGGGCTTTTACTTGTTTTTCAAAGTCTTTTCTAAACTCATCCATGACTTTTCGGTTATCTTTGCGGTTTCCTTTTCCCTTTTCCATCAGCGCTTTGACCTCTTGAAAATGAGCAAAGTGTAATTCAGATATTTTTATTTTTTGTTTTTCAGTCAGCGAGAGCGTTTTGGTCATTTCATCCACCATTTTTACGATTTGTGTAGAATCCGGTAACAGTTGACCTCGACGCTCCTGGCGAGGTTGAGCTTGCAAGAGACTTGAAGTCAAGAAGAAAAAAAATACAAGTGAAACTGCTGTTGTGATAATTTTTGTTAGTTTGTTCATGATAATCTCCATTCGAAATTATGTGATGTTTTTAGTTATTTATTGTTGTCGAATTTTTTATATTTCTGATATCCATTTGTGAAGGATCATTAGTACCCAATTGGTATCGCTTTGCTGCTGTGTCAATGTGCGATGCCCTGGAAATAGTATTACAACCATTTTTCGCCAAAATTTTTCGTCCCCAACAATCGACCGCAACAATGTCCGTGCTCATAATAATGGTATTAGCAGTAAATTGTGGATATCCCCCTGGTCCGCCAGAGCGAATGCCAAACAATGCATCACAGATATTTACACACTGTTTTTCTCTGATTGGTGGTAGCGCATTCAATGCTGCAATGTAAGGATCCCCGGCATTGCGGTGCATAGCTCGTGGATTGTCACAGCTACCAAAATGATTTTTCAGGCATAATGTGACGCCAGCGATACTGTCATGATTTTTTAAGACAGAGATATTAACCCAAATAATGCAATTAAAATAAAAAAATAATTACTCAATCGTCTGTAATGCGTCTATTTATAATACATAGAACAAATCATATAAATAAGAAGAGGCGTACAAAAAAATGAAAA
>Ga0075123_10000757_pt1 | contig 16623 bp, 13 predicted proteins | sample AntAceMetag02UKX_FD_69808 | JGI IMG/M metagenome (GOLD analysis project Ga0075123, IMG submission 69808) | Saline lake microbial communities from Ace Lake, Antarctica - Antarctic Ace Lake Metagenome 02UKX | ecosystem: Environmental > Aquatic > Non-marine Saline and Alkaline > Saline | place... | reverse complement strand
TCCAGAATGGGAGTAAGATGGGATCACGGCTGAACTCTTTGTTGAAATCGCTTGAGCAGTCCAGTATCCGTCCGGTTTCGGTATCGACTAAAAAGGCCTGATTCCTGGATTTTCCCTTGGTGCCTGCGGTGCAGAAAACCGCGGAACCATCGAGTTTCCATGAGATGCCAGTGTCGCCTTCATAACCGAAGGTGTTGGGGCGCGAAGGCTGTCCGAATTTGAGTTTGATAGTCCCAGCCGCCACATCAAGCAATCGAAACTCGTTGTCTGCCTCGCCGAAGTTGCGGAGAAAGAGAGCATATCGGCCTTTGGGCGACCAATATTCCAGAGGCCACAGGCGGAACTGGTATATAGACGGAACAGACGGTTCACTGTAAATTTGTGAGCGCGCTTGTGGGCCCTGATCAATCTTTTGTCGCCAGAACAGCTTTTTATAGTCAGATCCTGTCTTCTTTCCATAAGCACGCAAGTAACCTATCTCATCTTTACCGAGCCATTGAAAACGGGTGACTTTTTTTCCCGGTCCGGATATTTGCGGTTGTTTTTTTCCATAAGTATGCACACAGTAACCTATCTCATCTTTACCGAGCCATTGAAAACTGGTGACTTTTTCTCCCGGTCCGGATATTTGCAGTCGTTTTTTTGATTTCAGGTTTACGACAAAAAGGCCGTCCCTGGTAAATGCCGCCAAGTGGCGGGAATCCGGAGAAAACTTCAAATCTGCGACAGAAGGACCGTATAGTTGTCCTGTGGTGGAATAGACTTCAACCGATTTGACGGAACCGGGATGCTTAACGTCGCACCAGCAGGCAAACATCTTTCTCTTCGATACGGGGCTATCCACAACAAAAGGCGCGGACTGGTCATCGCACCAGATAAAGCCGACTTTGGAGTTGTCCGGAGAGAAACTGATTTCCGACGGTTCTCCAACGCTGAACAGGGACGCCTGTGAAGAATTGGAGCCAACAATTGCAAAGCAAATAATGGCCACATTAAGGCCAACGACCTGTTTGATGCTGAGATTTCTCATTGGTCACCTCTGGAACCTATTCTGCGCAATTCCACTGATTATAATATCAAAGGTCTCTTTGAATGACAACCTTTCAATATTTTGGCGCTGATGGGTCTTTCTTAGGGTGGTTAGTGGGGGGCGTAGGTGTGGATTCCTGTGTTTTTGTCTGATTTGAAGGCGCAGTGGATGTTTCCTTTTTTGTCTACGGAGGCGGTGCTTGGGCGGTGTTCTGGGTGTGGGAAGGGCCAGGCGGTTATGTATTCGCCGTTGTTGTTGAATTTTGCGATCTTTGGTTTTTTTGCGCTTTTGGCGGGAGGCCAGTCTTTGCCGTAGCCTTCTCTTCGCAGGATTAAGTAGACGTCACCGTATTTGTCTGTTGTGAGGCTGTGGAAGAAGAGTGGGCCTTTTACGGGGTCGCCGGGTGAGAAATCGAAGATGAAATTGCCGTTTGAATCGTATTTCTGGATTGGGCCGTAGTAGTTGCTGATGAAGACGTCACCGCTTGGGTCGATTCCGATTCCGTGTGGTGCGTTGAACTGGCCGGCGTTTAGACCTGTCTTTCCCCAGTCGTAGAGGAATTCGCCGGAATCGCTGTAGACGTTTATGCGGGAGTTGTCTACGTCGATGGCGAAGAGTCTGCCGTGGGGGTCGAAGTCAATTCCGTGGCAGCGAATCAGTTGGCCTGGTTTGCTGCCAGCGAATCCGAATGCTGTGATTAGCTTTCCCTGGGGTGTGAAGGATTGTATTGATGGTCCTTTTTCCTTGCAGTCGGTTATCCAGATATTGCCTTTGGGGCCGATGGCGGCGATGCGGGGATCGGAGAACTGGCCGGGTTTTTCGCCGGGGCCGGCGCCTACCGAGTGCAGGAATTTGCCGTCGGGGGTGCATCGGCTGACTATCGAGATGTTGCGGTCGGCGACGATGAACGTGCCGTCTTTGTCGACGGCGATGCCGTGCGGGTCGCGCATGATCGGGGAGGTGTCTTTGGGTTCGGTCCAGCTTTTTATGAGTTTGTAGACGGGTTCGGCCATCAGGATGGTTGCGAAGAGGTGGCGGTTTTTGGCTTCGGGCACCTGGGCGCAGATGTGAATTTCCGGCGGGTCAGGGATGTTTTTCGGGGCGGTATACAGGCCTTTGGGGTCGATTTTGCCGAGTGTAGAGTTTCCGCCGGGGATATTGTTGACGGACCATTTGACTTCTTTGGGTATTGAGGCGCCTTTGAGGATATCGGGGCCTATAGTGATTCTGAATTGCTGCTGCCGGTTGGCTTTGAGCCTGACGAGGGTTGGTTTGATAAAGGCTCTTTTGGGGTGGGTAGCGATTTTGTTCTTGTTATCAATATTACCTTTTGTGGTGCTTGTTTGAAAATGTTCGATGCCGTTGGTTTGAATCTTATAAACGACTGCCATTGTATCGGGCGGTGATGAGAGGGACGTGACGACAAGGCCGTCGGGGCCTAGAGACCATGCGATCTTTTCGTTGGAGGCGAGCATGGTGACGCTGTTGATTTTCAGGTTTGCTTGCCTGTGTTTATCCGCGAAAGATTTCAGCAGCGTCTCGTGATTGGGGCCGGGCCATCCGAGTTGAATTGCGTAGACTGTGTCGCCCCTGGTGGTAAAGCGGATGTCAGCGGGCTTATAATGCAGCTTGGTCCTTGCATATTCGCCACCGGTTTTGAGTCGCGTCGGGCCTTGGCCGAAGACGACGAAAGGGCGTGTTCCGTAGATGGCCTCTCCATGCTTCTTGAGCCATCGGCCCATGCCAAGCAGAACCTGTCGCTGGTTTGCGGGGATCGTGCCATCGGCTTTAGGCGAGATATTCAAGAGGAGTTGGCCGTTCTTGCTGACAATGTCGATGAAGACGTGCAATACATAGCGCGTGCTTTTGATTTTCAGGTCTTTGGTGTAACACCAGCTTCCGAGACTGATAGTATCATCGGTGAGCCATGAGTAGTCTGTGATGCTGTTCTGGCGTCCCCTTTCGAAATCTTCGACGGCTATCTCGTGGGGCAGATCGCGTTCTTTGCAGGTGACCACTACTTGTCGCCCGGACTCTTCGGCCTTGTTGAAGTAATGCGCCAGGAACCTGGTGACGTACTTTTCCGGCATAGTGTCGAGCTTGCTGTCGAACCAGATCAAATCGGGCAGGTAGTTCTCAATGACCTCTGTGAGCTTGGCCAGCCACATTTGGTTGAACTGCTGCTCGGGTATGTTGCCGTAAAGTATCCGCAATTTGGGGTCGTCGCTGGTGGTTGGCCATCCTTCTACGCGCGGATACCATCCGCGATTTCGGGTGTGGTGAAAGGTTGTAACGAATCGGATTCCGCGTTTTCGCATTGCAGCGGCGAGTTGGCCGGCGATATCTCGTTTGGGTCCCATGTCTTTGGCGTTCCATGGATTGAGGCTGCTGGCCCACATTGAGAAGCCGTCGTGGTGCTCTGCGACGGGGCCTGCGAAACGGGCTCCGGCCTGCTGGAAGAGGTCTGCCCATTCGTCGGCGTCGAACTTTTCAGCTTTGAACATCGGCACAAAATTGTGATAGCTGAAGGTAGAAGGGTCGCCGTAGTTTTCGATGTGATGTTTGTGTTCGGGGCGATCCTTGATGTGCATGTTACGCGGGTACCATTCGTCGCCAAAGGCGGGTACGCTGTAGACGCCCCAGTGAAAGTAGATGCCGAACTTTGCGTCGCGAAACCAGTCCGGGGCGGCGTTGTGTTTTTTGAGCGAATCCCAATCGGCTGTATACGGTCCGTCTGTGTCGGCAGGCGTCGCAGCCATTGAACAGGCCGACAAGGTAACGGAGAGAATCAGGCATTTCAAAGAAATTGCTCTTGCGAACATTGTTTCCTCCTTTTTTCTTAGTAACTACGTAAGACCCATGTAACGAGTGGGTGGTTCTGAGCAAGTTAGCAGAACGGTCGGGAAATTGCAAGATTTGGATTGCCTGCTGGTGGACTACGACCAAATGACATTTATGTAGACGGTATTTGTTTCGTCGTTGATGATAACAGAACCCCAGTTGTGGCCGGGGATATTGGGGTCGGGCGGGATTTCATACTTTCGCCCTTTCCCCCTTATCGTGGGGTTGTACCATGTGGGACAGATGGAGCCGGGGAAAAAGTGTTTATGTTTGAAATAAGCCTCGGGTCCTTCGTTAGGAGGAGATGTTTTTTTCTTGGTATAGGGCAGGTGCATATGTTCCGAGGTAAAGATTTCGGGATGCACGTCTTTGATACTGGGGGAGGAGGCTACGAACTTATCGATATCCTCAGCAGTGGCACGAAACATGAGATAGTCCTCGCCGGTAAAAAGTCCGCCCCAGCCGGAAGCTTGAATTTCTGTAGCGGAGGGGGGCAGTGCAGCCAGGCGATCTTCACGGAGGATTCTTTCAGTGCGTTGGGAAGTTGACTCTCTCAAACACAACGCTGCAGTGAGGATCACCAAAAGCAAAGCGAGAGGAATTGCTGATACGACAATGCCTGCCAGTGCAATGTTACGGTTTTTCAATGGTCCGGTCTTTCCTATGCGACGTAGTGCGAGAATTCCAAGAGCAAGACCGATTAGCGCCGACAAACCAAATGTACAAAAACCTAAGACGCCGAGGACGAGGGGCGCTACGGCCAGCAAACTGGTTTTTGGCTTATCCATCGATTATTCCTGTCAAGATACGCAGGGTTAACTACGCCGCATCACGTATGACGGTTAGCCCATATGACGATTATAGGCTTTGCGGCCAGAGCCTCAAGTATTTCTCGTGGTGGCGAAGGGGAGATTTCTCGGACGTTGGGCAGTGACGAGAAAAAATGTAAAAATAGGTTGAATAAATGGGGGTGGTGTGGTGTATATTTATATGTGTAGGAAGGGCCTTATGGCCGGTTTGGTTTTTGATGAGCGCTTGTTGGAGTTGGAGAAGTTGGGCGTTAGTGAAGAAGAAATGACGTTGTTGGAACGTTGCAGGAGGGGGTCTAAAGAGGCGTTCGAGGTTATTGTTAAACGATATATGAAAGATGCATACTTTGTGGCGCTCGGTTTGGTGGGTAATCGTGACGATGCCCTTGAGCTTTCGCAAGAGGCTTTTGTTCGGGCGTACTCGAATATAGATCGGCTCAATTCGAAATGGGGATTTTATCCGTGGTTTTATCAGATCCTTCGGAACCTATGCTTCAGCCATTTGCGCAAGAGGAAGGTTCGGGGGAACCAGTATATCGAGGATACGGTTGGTGACGATTTCAGGGATGAGAGCGACGGGTTTGCTCCGGAGGCGGTGGCCGAGCGGAACGAGAATAAAGACCGGGTCTGGAAGGCTATCGGTAAACTGGGTGAGAAACACAGGGAGGTCATTATACTCAGGCATTTTCAAAATCTTTCCTACGAACAAATCGCGAAGAATCTCTTCTGCAGTAAGGGGACAGTGATGAGCAGATTGTATCATGCGCGCAAGAAGCTTAAAGGGCTGCTGGACAGTGAGAAAGGAGGGCAGCACGAATGAGTTGCCAGGAATATAAAGAGCTTATGATGGGTTATCTGGACAGTGAGCTTGATGAGGGTCAGAGAGAGAGGCTCGAGCAGCACTTAGTGGATTGCCCGGAGTGTTACAGGGAATTGGAGGAGTTTCGCAAGCTGAAGGATATTACCGATGACGTGAGTCTTGCTGAGCCGGAGGATCGGCTTTGGGAGCAGTACTGGGGTAGTGTTTATAACCGCGTCGAGCGGGGCATCGGGTGGGTGCTTTTTTCGGCGGCGGGTATTTTGCTTTTGATCTACGGCGGGTTTAAGTGGATCGAGGAAATTATCAGGGACGAGACGGTTGGGTTGCTTTTGAAGGCGGGGTTGTTGGTGTTGATAGCGGGAGCGGCTGTGCTGTTTGTGTCGGTGTTGCGTGAGCGGCTGTATATTCGGAAACGAGATCGGTATAAGGATGTAAGGAGATAAGGGATGCTTTTGTCGACAAGAGATACGATTGAGGGTAAGAGAATTGTCAAGCAGTTGGGGCTTGTGAAGGGTAATACGATTCGAGCGCGGCATATCGGGCGTGATATTATGGCGGGCTTTCGCAATATCGTCGGTGGTGAGATTACCGATTATACGAAGATGATGGCGGAGGCACGCGAGCAGGCTATCGACAGGATGGTGGAGGATGCGAAGAAATCAGGGGCGAATGCGATTGTTAATATGCGATTCGCGACGTCGATGGTGATGCAGAGCGCGTCGGAGATTCTGGTATATGGGACGGGCGTGGTTGTGGAGTAGTGTTGAACTGAGGCATATTGACCGGCGAGGCCGATTCGGTTATCATCTGCTAAAGGTTTGATACGATTAGTCTATTTTGCAGAGGACCGAATACGATGCGCGAAAGCATTCGGATGCAGTTGGTGCAATCGCCGATTATACCGGTGGTGGGTGAGTTGATTCGGAGTAATCCGGGGACGATTTCTTTAGGGCAGGGTGTGGTTTATTACGGCCCGCCGGAGCAGGTCGGTGATTATATTGAGAAGTTTTTTGCCGATCCTGAGAATCACAAGTATAAGCTGGTTCAGGGTATTAGTGAGCTTTTGGGTGAGATTGAGAAGAAGCTTGTTAGCGAGAACGGCTTTTGCGTGGACGGCAGCAGGATATTTGTGACTGCGGGCGGGAATATGGGTTTTGTTAATGCGGTGCTGGCGATTACGGATCCGGGTGATGAGATTATTCTGCAGGTTCCGTATTATTTTAATCATGAGATGGCGGTTGGGATGGCTAATTGCAAGGCGGTTTGTGTCCCCACCGACAGGGATTATCAATTGCAGCCTGATTTGATTCGGCAGGCGATTACCGAGCGGACGAAGGCGGTGGTGACGATATCTCCGAACAATCCTACGGGGGCGGTTTACCCGGAGGCGGCGCTGCGGGAGGTGAACGAGCTTTGCAGGGAGAAGGGGATTTATCATATCAGCGACGAGGCTTATGAGTATTTTACTTATGACGGGGCGGAGCATTTCTCGCCGGGCTCGATAGAGGGGGCGAACGGACATACTATATCGCTGTTTTCGCTTTCGAAGGCTTACGGTTTTGCGAGCTGGCGGATCGGGTGGATGGTGATGCCGGAGCATTTGTATATGCCGGTCAGGAAGATTCAGGATACGATTTTGATCTGCCCGCCGGTTGTTTCGCAGTGGGCGGCGGTGGGTGCGATGAGAGAGGGCGCTGATTATTGTCGGGAGCGGATAAATGTGATTGCGGAGATTCGCAGGATTGTTTTAGAGGAGTTGGCGAAAATTGAGGATTTGGTGACAGTGCCTCGGGCGGATGGTGCGTTTTACTTTCTGCTGCGAGTGCATACGGAGATGGATTCGATGAAACTTGTCGAGCGGTTGGTTCGGGAGCATAAGGTGGCGGTTATTCCGGGTATGACATTCGGTATTGAGGATGGGTGCTATCTGCGGATTGCGTGCGGTGCGCTGGAGAAGGAAACGGTTGCGGAGGGGATGAGTCGGTTGGTGCGGGGATTGAGAGAGATTTTGGGTAACGGCAATAAGATTTGATTTTTGGGGTACACATAAGATGGCTGTAGAATTTATGTCGGAAGATTTTTTGTTGCAAACTGAAGCCGCGCGGACACTTTATCACGAGCACGCCGAGGGGATGGGTATTTATGACTATCACTGTCATATACCGGCCGAGCAGATCGCTTCGGATCATCGGTTCGAGAATATTACCCAGGCTTGGCTTTACGGGGACCACTATAAGTGGCGTGCGATGAGGGCCAACGGGGCGGCCGAGCGGTATTGTACGGGGGATGCGAGTGACTGGGAGAAGTTTGAGAAGTGGGCGGGGACTGTTGCTTATACGATCGGTAATCCTTTGTATCACTGGACGCATATGGAATTGAAGAAGCCGTTCGGGATAGATAACAAGCTGCTCAATGCCGATACCGCTAAGGAGATTTACGAGGCGTGCAGCGAGATGTTGAGGAGTCCGGAATTTAGCGTGCGAAATATTATGCGGAAAATGAATGTCAAGGTTATCTGCACGACCGAGGGGCCTTTGGATTCGCTGGAGCATCATAAGAAAATTCGAGAGGACGGTTTTGAGATCAAGGTCCACACTGCGTTTCGGCCTGATGCAGCGATGGCGGTGGAAGACTTGAAGGCTTTGAATAGTTTGATCGATGGGATCGAGAAGGTCAGCGGTGTGGAGATAAAGGATTTTGGCTCCTACATCGAGGCGATTCGAAACAGGCATGAGTACTTTCATGCGAACGGCTGTCGGCTTTCAGACTATGGTATCGAGACGGCTTATGCGGCCGATTATACCGGGCGCGAAATTGAAGGTATATTCAGGAAGGTCAGGAAAGGCGAAGAGCTTGACAAGGGTGAGGTTTTGAAATTCAAGTCGGCGATGATGTTCGAATTCGGCGTGATGGACCATGAGAAGGGGTGGGTGATGCAGCTTCATTTGGGGGCACTGAGGAATGTCAATACCCGTATGCTCAGATCGTTAGGTATGAACTGTGGTTTCGATACGATCGGTGATTTTGAGACGGCGGTTCCTCTGGCGAAGTTTCTGGATCGGCTGGATACGAACGATCAGCTTCCGAGGACGATTCTTTATAATCTTAATCCGCGTGACAATGAGTTGATGGCGGCGATGACGGGTAATTTTCAGGGTGGCGGAATCGCGGGGAAGGTTCAGTACGGCTCGGCGTGGTGGTTTCTTGATCAGAAGGACGGGATGGAAAAGCAATTGACGGCGCTGGCTAATATGGGTTTGCTGAGCAGGTTTGTGGGGATGTTGACCGATTCGCGCAGCTTTCTTTCTTATCCGAGGCATGAGTATTTTCGCAGGATACTCTGCGATATGCTGGGTAGCGATGTTGAGGCGGGATTGTTGCCGGCTGATATGGGGCTGTTAGGCGGGATGGTGGAGGACATCTGCTTTAATAATGCGCGGGATTATTTTCCGATGGAAGTAGATTAGTCTCAGCCGCCGCCTATTGCTGGGAAGATTGAGACTATGTCATTGGCGGTTAGTTTTTGATCGAGGGTGGCGGTGCGGCCATTTATGAGGAGGATGCCGATCTGCTCTTTTGGTATTTTGAGTTGGTCCAGCAGGTTATCCAGTGAAGCACCCTCTGGGAAATCCATTTCCTGCTTTTTGAAACGGTTCTCCCTGAACGTGGCGAATAGTCTGACTTCCACGACCATCGGTCTTACCTTTTTTTGCCGGTCAGCCAGCCCGGTCTCATGCGAGGGCGAGCTGGGTGAGCCTGGCTGCAGTTGGAATTCCGGTTTGGTCCCATCCCCGCTCCTTGTAGTACTGGGGCAGCAGTTCGGGCAGACGGTGTACGTGGCCTTTTGAGGGGCCTTCGGGTATCGGATCTTCAAGGAGACGTTTGGGCAGTTTATCCTGCTCTGGTTTGACGCCGGCTTTGAGGTTGAACATGCGTTCGAGGTTGTAGATTCTTTCGCCTGCTTCGAGCATTTTTTCGGTGGTCCATTGTTCGCCGACGATGGCGTTGAACATGTCTTTGTAATCATCGGCGCCGATCGCGAATGATGTAAACAGGCATAATCCGAGCGAGTCGATGACGGCGGTAAGATCCTGAAATGCTTTTACCCATACGGCCTTTCCGTCGATGGAGAGAGGGTCCAGTTTTTCGGGTATTCCGAGAATTTCGGGCGAGATCATGTATCCCCTGACGTGGCATCCGCCTCGATTTGAGGTGGCGTATTGGAGGCCGTGTCCCTGTATTCCTCTTGGGTCGTATGCGGGCATTTCGAGTTTTTTGACCGACATTGACAATTCGGGGACGCCGTAACTTTCTGCGAGTCGGTATGAGCCGAGTGCGAGCTTTTCGCCGAATCCTTCGGAAGCTCCCATTTTGCGGGACCACTCGACGATGGCTTCTCCGGAACCGAATTTCAGCGGCGGGCCGTCTATTTCATCTGGCTTGATGAGGCCTTTTTCGTATAGTTCCATTGCGCATGCGATAGTTGCACCGGCGGAGATTGTGTCGAGGCCGTACTCGTTGCACCAGTTGTTTGCTCTTATTATTGCGGGCAGGTCGTCGACGCCGCAGTCGGCTCCGTAGGCCCAGATGGTTTCGTATTCGGGTCCTTCGGCTTCGACTCCGTCGAGGCTGGATCGCCTGCCGCAGGCTATGGGGCAGCGGAAGCAGGCTACGTTTTTGACGAGGTATTTTTCGGCTAATGTTTCACCGGAGGTTTTGTCGGCGGTTTCAAAGTGTGATTTCTGAAAGTTGTTTGTCGGGTAGACGCCGCTTTCGTTTATGACGTTTACGAGTACGGATGTTCCGTATGCGGGCAGGCCTTTTCCGGTGACATCGTGGGCGCGAATTTTTTCCATTATTTCTTTGAGGACGGTTTTTGCTGTGTTTGGGTCGGCGGGTTCGAGTTTGCCTGTTCCCCGTGCGACGATTGCTTTTAGGTTTTTGCTTCCCATTACTGCTCCGACTCCTGATCGGCCGGCAGCGCGGTATTTGTCATTTATTATGCAAGCGATGCGTGAGAGTTTTTCGCCTGCGGGGCCGATGGTCAGGACGCGCGCTTTGGGGTCCGGGGCTTCTTTGAGTAGCAGGTCTGTGGTTTCGGAGATCAGTTTGCCCCAGTATTTTTGGGCGTCCTTTATTTCGACTTGGTCGTCGTTTATTGAGAGGTAGCACGGCTTTTCGGATTTTCCTTCTACGATAATCATATCGTAGCCTGCGCGTTTTAGTTCGGCGCCCCAGAAGCCGCCGGAATTTGAGCATGCGACGGTGCCGCTGAGTGGGGATTTTGTTACGACCATGTATCTGCCGCCGGTTGGGGCCTGTGAGCCGGTGAGCGGTCCTGTTACGACAATGAGTTTATTTGCCGCGTCAAACGCGTCGATTGCGGGATCGATTTCCTGTGTGAGGAAATACGTGCCCAATCCTCGGCCGCCGACAAACTTTTTGGCGAGATTCGGATCGAGACTTTCTTTGGTGATGTTTCCTGTTGTGAGATTTATTCTGAGAATGTTTCCACAGTATCCGGCCATGACAAGTCTCCTAAAATGTTTCCTTGACGGCAGTAAGTATCTCTGCACAGCAAGAGTCTGTCAATGTTTTTATATGATTGGAGCGATATCGATTTGTTCGTAATATCTATGATATCTGAAGTTGTTCGGATTGGCCGGGGTTGGGGCTTAATATCTTATTTTGGTCTTTTGCTTTTTACCCAGGTTTTTAGCTTTGTCAGTGGTAAGGTGTTGAGGATGTCGGTTTTTTTTGCCCAGCCTCTGGCGGCGGTGGCGACGCCGAAGCCCATTACTCCGAGGCCGCTTGTAGAGTGAGCGTCGGTTCCTATGGCGAGTTTGACGCCGGCGGCGATTGCGAATCTGCAGTGTGTGTCTTTTAGGTCGAGTCGCCAGGGGTTTGCATTTATTTCCAGTGCGGTTTGTGTTTGGGCGGCGTGTTTGATGATTGCGTCGATATCGAGGTCCATTGCGTCTCGCCGGCCGATCAGTCTGCCTGTGGGGTGGGCGATGCAGTTTACGTAGGGGTTGTCCATTGCTTTGAGCGTTCGGGTGGTTACTTTTTGTCGTGGGCTTGTCATGCCGGAGTGTATCGAAGCTATAACGAAATCGAGTTCGGCGAGGAGCTTGTCGTCAAAATCGATTGAGCCGTCGGCGAGTATGTCGACTTCGCTGCCGGCGAGGATGGTTATGTCTTTGAGTTGTTCGTTTAGTTTTCTGATTTGCTCTATTTGTTGGGCGAGTTTTTTGGGGGACAGGCCGTTGGCGATTGTCGATGATTTCGAATGGTCGGTGACACAGATATATTTGTATGGTCTGGTTCTGGGCTTGTTTTGCAGGACGGGGATTTTGTAGCCTACTCTTACGGCGGCTTCTGCTAATTCGGCGAGCGTGCAGTTGCCGTCGGAGGCGGCGGTGTGGACGTGCAGGTCGCCTTGTATGTCCTTTAGTTCGACGAGTTTGGGTAAATTGTGCGAGCGAGCTGCTTCGACTTCGCCTCGGTCTTCTCGCATGACAGGGGGGATGTAGTCGAGGCCGAGCTTTTTGTATATGTCCTGCTCATTGGGGCCGGCTATCATCTTTTCGCCTTTGAACAGGCCGTACTCGTTCAGTTTCAGTTTTGCTTTTACGGCTATTTCCCTGAGGCGGACGTTGTGCTGTTTTGAGCCGGTGAAATATTGAGCGGCGGCGCCGAAGCTTTCCTTGGGGACTACTCGCACGTCGACGTGGACGGGTGCGGTTCGGGTTTGAATGACGGCTGAGGCTTTTTTCGGGCCTGCGGCGAGGATTTGTTCGACGAAGGGGGCGTTTGTGAAGGCTTCGATAATCTGTTTTGCGTGTTCACTGTCGGCGGCGGTGACGAGTATATCGACGTCACCGATGGTTTCGGACCACCTTCGCAGTGAGCCGGCGGGTCGGATTGTTTGGATGCCGGGCAGCGTCTGCAAGAAATCGGTTACTGTTACAGCGGCAACGAGGGCCTGGTTGATGCGGATTCGGTCTGTTGTCTTTTCGAGGAACTCGATGCCTTTTGCAATGGCGGCTGCCTTTTTGTCGCCGAAGCCGGGGAGTTGGGCGAGGGCGCCGGTTTCGATTGCAGTCTTTAACTGTTCGATGCTGGTGACATTTAGTTGTTCGTAGACGGCTTTTACGCCTTTTGGTCCGACGCCGGGTATGGTGAGCAGGTCGAGCAAGGTCGGTGGGATCTTTTCGAGCAGTTGCTGGTGGGCGGTTATGACGCCGGTGCTCAGGAATTCTTCGATTTTGGCGAGGCTGGATTTTCCTACGCCGGGGGTTTTCGCCATGCGGCCTGTTTCGAGGGAGACGGCGATGTCGGTGGGCATGTCTGCGATGATGCGTGCGACTTTTCGGTAGGTGTTGATGCGGAATCGGTCCTCGCCGAGTATCTCCATTACGTCGGCCATCTGGTCGAAAATCTTGCTGATGGCAGCATTTTCCATACAAATTATTATATCGTCAAAATCGAGCGGATAGTTTCTTGTTTTTGTGACGGCAGGATGCGGGCCACGCGCGATATCGCGGGTGGGTATTGGTGAGAGCGGAATTGCCACTCCCGATCAGAGTAAAGCCATATTTACGATATGAAGGCTTGCAAAGAGTCAGAGATTTGATAGTATAGGGTCTGTCAATCGGGTCAAACTGATTCCTGGCGATCATGAATGGGAGAACGCAATGGGCGAAAGAAGAAAGAGTATTCTGAGAGAGGATTTTTACGGCAAATTGAAGCGTGAATTGTGCGTAACAGGCGTGGCTTGCTGTGTTGCTCTGTCGGTTTTTTTGATCGGCCCTATTTCAGTACAGGCTACGGAGCAGGCCAAGAATGAAATCTCTGAAAAGGAGTATCGCAGGAGATTCAAGGCAGCGCTGGCACAAGCAGAAGGGGGAAGTCAAGAGACAAAGGCAATTATAGCTGCCGAGTTCAGGGACAAGAAATTGTATTATGGTCAGCGTAAGCGTGCACTCGGCGTACTTATGAAAGGTGACGTCAAGCCTTTTGAGGAAATATTCGAATCCGCACTGAAAGATAGATGGGAGGTTGCTGTTGTCGCCGCCAAAGGACTGTTCAGGATCGGCAACCCGAAAGGCAGGCAATGGCTCCTGGAAAGAGTCGATAGTGGATACCGTTCTTTTCCCAATAAAGCTATCTTGAGGGTGGTCAGTGGTCTGAGACTTGTCGAGGCGATCCCAAATCTCAAGAAATGGCTCATATCCACTGATCGCAAGAGTTACCACGAATCCGAGATAAGAGTTAAGAAGACCGATATAGCGATTGCGCTGGCAAGAATGGGCGTAAAGGAAGGAATAGAGTTTCTTCGCCAGAATCTATTGGAATACGAGAAGAATTCCGCCGACTATACGGGGCTTGCGGCAATCTGTCTGGGAAAGATTGGTGATGTTAACTCGATTCCGGTTCTTGAGTATGCTTTAAATACCAAATCAACAAGAGACAAACTGAAAGTTGCTGAAGCACTGCTGATACTTGAGAGGGAAACACCAATTCCTTTACTGTTGCAGGTTGTCGAGTCCGGAGGTCAATTCGGGATTGAAAGTGCGGAGTTGTTGAAAAACTATCGTATAAAGGAGGGGATACCGGCCTTGGAAGCCTTTTTTGAAAAGGAACTCGATAAGAAGGAATTTCTGAGAAAGGAACCGCTGCATCCGTGGATAGAACGAGAGTTGAAGGAGGCGAAGGTAAGCCGTGAATACTATATTAACCACCAGTATGGTGACAGCTTCTGGATGCGCGTCCGCATTGCTGTGTGGCTTGTTGAGTTGGGTTCGAACAAGGGCAAGGAAAGCGTAATTACCCTGTTACGTAATCCGGAGGAGGAGGCGAATGAGAGGAAGTCGTGGAAAATGCTGCTGCAAGCGATCTCCGAGCACAGGATTATCGAGGCCATCCCGGCATTAGAAGCACGATTCGAAAAAGAACTCAACAGGAAGGAATTCCTGAGAGAGCAAGTGGTGCGGTCTCCGTGGATACAGAAAAAGTTGAAGGAGGAAAATGTAAGCCCTGAATACTATGTTAATGGCAGCTACCGAGAGAGGTTTTGGAAGCGTGTTCGAATTGCAGTGTGCCTTGTTGAGGTGGGTTCGAGCAAGGGCAGGGAAAGCGTAATCGCCTTGTTACGTAATCCGGGGGAGGCGTCGAGGAGTGGATGGTTGTGGGAACCACTGCTGCAAACGGTCGCAGAGCACAAGATTGTCGAGGCCATCCCGCATCTTCTGTCTTATCTGGATTTGCCGAATGAGCCGATGCTTCGAAAGAAATCGTTGAAGTGTTTACAGCGATTGACGGGCATCGAGACGCCTATGAAACGCGAAGAGTGGCAGACGTGGTACGAAAATCACAAGGGCAGCGATTTCACGTCAGAGCCGAACGGGGCTTAAGAGGGCGGCCTGGGCTTTGGCGATCATTGTTTCGAATACCAGGCGCTGCTCGGCGAGGGCTTTGACTCTGTCTTTGGGCTTTGTGCGGGCTTCGAGCAGTATCCAGCCTTTATAGTCCATCTTTACGAAGAGGTTCATTAGTTGCTGGTATGGGTATTTTCCTATGTTTAGTTCGCGGACGTGTACGGTGTCGGCGAATCTTTTCTTTACGAGGTTGAAGTTGTGTTCGAGTCCCGGGGCCTTGAGGTCTACGTCATTTGAGTTCCAGCAGACGCCTACGTTCGGGTGGTCTGCGATGTCGAAGATTTTTTTCATGATGGGAAGGTCGGAAGTTTCTCGGCCGTGGGCTTCTACGCGGATTTTTTGTTTGTAATCGGCGGCGAATTTACCGATTTCGTTGAGTGATTTCCCGATTTGCTCGATTGTTTTTTCGGCAGGGACTTCTTTGGGCAAGCCGTTGGGTTTTACTTTTATGCCGGTGGCGCCTATGTCATGTGAGAGTTTGATGTATTCTTTGGCGCCTTCGATGTTTTCGCGAAGCTTTGCCTGGTCGGCGTAATGAAAGGCGAAATTAGTGCCGGGGCCCAGGCAGGTGACGGGGCTGTCTTTGAAACGCTTTTTGACTTCGAGGCGTTGCTGGGCGGTGAGGTTTGATTCTACGCCATGGGCGTGCTGGGATCTAAGTTCGACGCCGAGGACGTTCGTAGTTTCGCAATTGCGGATCAGGGTTGGCAGGTCCCAGTCTTTTGCCCATAGGTATGTGACCAGTCCGAATCGCATCTTCGAGCCGGGTTTGCGCAATGGTGCGAGTTCGAACCTGGCAAGGGAAGGGACAGCAAGGCCGCCACAGACGCCGGCGGCGGTTGTTATAGCGCGATTTAGAAAGCGGCGACGTGAGATTTTTTCGGAATTGCTGTGCATTTTGATAGCTCCTTAACAAGCTTGTAGGCCAATAAGGCCAAATACACTGTTATTGTAATAAACGGCGTGCGAGAAGTCAAAGGCGAAACGGCGGATAATATCAAACTGAGGGTTGAGCGGGCGCGGAAAATGACTACAATAACAGCAGGACTATTCAAGGGTTTTAGCTTCTGAGCATGTTCACTTTTGAAAGGGCAAGTGATGGGTGAGAAGAAATCAATCAGTCGGAGGAATTTTATGAAATATTCGGCATCTGCGGCAGCCGGTCTGAGTCTTTGGGGCACGAGCGGAAGCTGGGCGGGGGCGAACGACCGGGTGCGGGTTGCGGTTATTGGTATTAATGGTATGGGGAGAGCCCATATAGCCAGCTATGGGGACCTTTCGAATGTGGAGGTGGCGGCGATTTGCGATGTGGATGAGAATCTTTTCGAAGATCGGATCAAGAAGCTTTGCACGGACAAGGGCAAGCCACGGCCTAAAACGTATACGGATATCCGCGAGCTACTCGAAGACAAGAGTATCGACGCGGTGTCGATAGCGACGCCGAACCACTGGCATACGCTTGCGGCGATCTGGGCGATCCAGGCGGGCAAGCATGTCAGCGTTGAGAAGCCGTGTTGTCAGAATTTCTTCGAGGGCCAGAAGCTGGTTGAGGCTTCTAAGAAGTACAATGTGTGTGCCAAGTAAAGCTAATATGTACAAGCTGGACAATCCAGCGCGGCTAAAGATTAACCACCAGGCCGGAACGGAACCGGGCGCATAAGGAGGTAACGAATTATGCGAAGC
>Ga0075123_10000756_pt1 | contig 16640 bp, 19 predicted proteins | sample AntAceMetag02UKX_FD_69808 | JGI IMG/M metagenome (GOLD analysis project Ga0075123, IMG submission 69808) | Saline lake microbial communities from Ace Lake, Antarctica - Antarctic Ace Lake Metagenome 02UKX | ecosystem: Environmental > Aquatic > Non-marine Saline and Alkaline > Saline | place... | reverse complement strand
TTATGTTTTAACTCTTTCAGAAAAAATTAAGATAACGTTAAATGTATAATAAATTTACAATTTCAGATTACATTGGATACGTAATCGCATTCATTTTTTTTGTTTTACTTTTTTTTATATTCAAATTACAAATCATAGAAAGTGAAAAATATAAAAATATTGCTGAGAAAAACATTGTTCGAATACAAACAATTTATCCTATCCGTGGAGAAATCTATGATCAAAAATATCGCCCGATTGTTCTTAATAAACCATCATATAATTTATATATAACACCAGGAAAAATAGTAGATAAAGAAAAAGTATCGAAATTCGTAAGTAGCTATTTTAATAAAGAGATCGACGAAATCAACAAAATAATTTATGAAAACAGGTATAGGTCATATCATGATGTTTTGCTCATTCAAAACATACCTTTTGAAAAAATGGTTAAAACTTCCGAACAATTCAACTATTACCCATCACTCCTTTATAAAATTGAAAAAGTAAGAGAATATTATTCAGCAAATCATTTTACTGGTTATACAGGACGCATAACGGAAGAAGAATATAAAAAAAATCGAGGAACAGGATATTCCATAAATGCCAATATTGGTAAAACTGGATTAGAGAAATATTATGAAAATATCTTGCGAGGAAAGAATGGACAACGGGTACTTCAGGTTGATGCAAACGGGAACAATCTGGAATTTTTCAAGCATAATCTTCAAACAGCTCCAAAAAATGGAGATGATCTGATATTAACTATCGACAACGATCTACAAGAATATATTTCATCAATTTTTCCCAAAAACAAAAAGGGATCAATTGTAGTTATGGATATAAAAACAGGTGGGATTCTTGCCTATGTGAGCAAACCCGATTTTGATCCTAATCTTTTTGCCGGAGGGATTTCCGCAAAAGAATGGAACAAATTGAATACTGATCTTAATAAACCAATGCTGGATAGAGGAATACATGGCACATACCCACCAGGATCGGTTTACAAACCTATAATGGCAAGTCTTGGCTTGGAAATAAAAGAAATAGATTCCAAAACCAAACTTGCAAAATGTGATGGAGGAATGTGGTTTGGAAACAGATATTTCAAGTGCTGGTTAAAAAAAGGACACGGACGTCTTGCTATAGAAGATGCTATTAAATATTCCTGCGATGTTTTTTTCTATGATCTTTCCACACGATTTTCACTTGAACAACTCAATAGATTTACTAAACAAAATTATATATCGATTCGCACAGGTATCGATCTTCCCGGTGAATGCAGAGGTTTTTTCCCTTCCCGAAAATGGTATCTTGATAATTATGGAAAATATGTAGGAATATTAGGTCATAAAGTAAATCTGGCAATAGGGCAAGGAGAAATTCTGGTGACACCATTGCAACTCTGCGCATATTATTCAGCGATAGGAAATAATGGTATCTGGAATAGACCTCATTTTCTAGACATGCGGATAGAATCAGAACATACATTTAAAAATTATGTTGAGCAAAAGCATCTACCGTTATCTGAAGAAACACTTAAATTAATTCAGCATTCACTTTATATTGCAGTGAATGAAAAATATGGAACGGGAACCGCAGCTAGTATTGGAAATATTAAGGTGTACGGTAAAACAGGATCTGCGGAAAATCATATGGGAAAAGCAACTCACTCGTGGTTTAGCGGTTATGCCAAATGTGATAAGTTTGAAATAGGGTTTAATGTGTTCGTAGAAAATGGCGGACATGGCGGTAGTGTTAGTGCTCCAATTGCAAAAAAGTTTATTAATTATTATTATGGGATTATGGAATGAAAAAATTTGAATGGATGATCTTCGGTCTATTGATTCTTCTTATGTTTATTGGTATCATCTCGATTTATACAGCGTCATCAAGCAGAATTGGAGACGATTTTTTATTTGCTAACTACTACATTAAACAATTTATTTGGATCATTATTTCTATGCTTATTCTACTCATACTATTAAAAATTCCCAATGTAGTAGTTGAAATTTCTATCTTTCCAATATATTTTTTTACAATACTTTTGTTAATTTTGGTTCTTTTCTTGCCGGAGATTAAAGGATCTCATCGATGGATGAGTCTTGGTCCAATTAATTTTCAACCTTCTGAGCTTGCAAAATTATTTACTATACTGGTTCTTTCCAAATTTATTTCAAAACCATTTCTTAGTGACGGGCAAATACTTTTCCGGTCTTTTATTATTACATTAATTCCTGTAATCCTCATTCTGCTTGAACCTGATCTGGGAACTGCATTAATATTTTTTGTAATATTGTTCTCCATCCTTCTTGTGTCCGATCTCCCAAAATTCTATCTTATACTTATTGTAAGCCCAATTATTAGTATTATTTTTTCTTTTTCATATTGGATGTTTATTATATATGCTTTAATATTAATTTATCTTCTCTACCGCAGTAATTTAGATAAAGTGATAATTGGTTTTGTTGTTGCGATAAATACCTTTATATTTTTTATTACACCAATATTCTGGAACAATCTAAAAGATTACCAACAAAATAGAATATTGACTTTTATTAATCCGATGCGAGATCCCTTTGGTGCAGGTTATCAGATTATTCAATCAAAGATAGCGATAGGTTCTGGTGGAATCTTCGGGAAAGGCTTTTTAATGGGTACTCAGAAGAATATGAATTTCTTACCTGAACATCATACTGACTTTATATTTTCTGTCATTGGTGAAGAATTTGGTTTTTTTGGTTGCTTATTTATTTTGCTTATTTATTTTTTGTTCCTATATAAAATAGCAAAGAGTATAATAAAAATAAAACAAAAAGAGTATAGATTTGTATCGGTTGGGATATTGGCTTATATAACCTTCCAGATTTTTATTAATATTGGAATGAATCTGGGTATTGTACCAACAACAGGGATTCCCTTACCATTCATAAGTTATGGTGGCTCTAATCTCTTGATCAATGTCATGGCGATAGGTTTTATTTTGAAGTATCTAAAAGAACGAAGCATTTTTGCTTAAAGGCGTTATGGCAGAAGATATTATTATTGATTTATTCGATGAATTAAATACGATGATATCTACTGGCTTGATGATTTTGAAAGTTATGCAGTTTATAGATTTCAAAAATAGATGGAGGAGTAAATGACAAAGGGGAAATACGTTTACGACAGGAAGAAATTCTGCATTCCTGTAACAAAAGCAGAACCACTTTCTTCGATTCAATTCATTATTGATAATTTCATAGGAAAAAAAATTACATTTTGTATTGATGGTGAAGGTGAATCATGGGAAATTTGGCGATACGTAGAGGATGCTGATAGCGATAAAATTAAAAAAAATGGTCCTCCTGAAAACCCAAAATATTTATATGTGAAGGGAGAGGAAATTGTAGATTTTGTTTCAGCTTAATTTATTATTTGTATTAAAATAGGCATCCATTTACGGATGCCTATTTTTGTAATTACTATATTATATTAAAATTTATCTTTATTTTCTTCTGTCCATTTTTCTGCAGAAAATGCAGCTATGGCACCATCTGATGCAGCTGTGATGACTTGTCTCAAAACCTTATGTACAACATCTCCCGTGGCGTATAATCCGGGAATTTTTGTGCACATTGTTTCATCAGTTAAGATAAATCCCTGTTCATCTAATTCAACAATTGATTTTACTAATTCATTATTGGGTATTATCCCGACATAAATGAATATACCGTCCAGTTCCAGCTCACTAATTTCCTTTGTTTTTTTATTATACAGTTCAATTTTCTCGATAAAATCTCCACCTTTTATCTCTTTTACAATGGAATCCCAAATGATTTCGATCTTATCATTTTCAAATGCTCTCTTCTGAATTAATTTAACAGCACGAAGCTCATCTCTTCTATGAATTATATATACTTTCTTGGCAAATTTAGTTAGGAATATTGCTTCTTCTACTGCTGAATCTCCCCCACCAACAATGGCAACGGTTTTGTTCCGGTAAAGTGCACCATCACATGTAGCACAATAAGAAACACCACGACCAGTATATTTTGCTTCACCCTGAACACCTAATTTTCGTGGATTTGCCCCAGTAGCTAAAATTACTGATTTTGCTTTGTATTTATTAGAATCTGTTTCAACTATTTTACCGAAGTTTTCTGATTGGATCGTTTTAATATTTTCCTGTCTGATCTCAGTTCCAAATTTTTCTGCCTGTTTTCTCATTTTATCTGCTATATCAAATCCAGACATATTATCTTCAAATCCCGGATAGTTTTCTACATCAGCGGTTGTAGTGATTTGTCCGCCGACAAGTGCTTTTTCAAAAATCACCGTTTTCATCCCACCACGGGCAGCATATACAGCCGCAGAAAGTCCGGCTGGTCCACCACCAATTATTGCCACATCATATTCCATTTTATTCTCCACTATTTCCTCCATTTTTTTAAAACTTATTTAATCTACTATAAAAAGCAAATTATTATTTTTATCCTTTGAAATATAACTTATTATTTTTAAAAGTGCAAATCAATAATGATATTTTTTACCTTTGAGAATCGTGAAGGAACGGTATAGTTGCTCAATTAAAAGAAGACGGATCATTTGATGAATAAAGGTAAATCTAGAAAAACTTAATGCTATATCTGCTTTTTGTAAGATTCTATCAGAAAGACCGTAAACTCCACCAATTATAAATACAATATCTTTCCCAAAAAGTAATTTATTTTCCAAATATTTAGCAAAATATTCAGAGGAAAATTCCTTACCATTTTCATCCAGAACAACAATAATGGATGATGCTGGAAGATTCTTTTCTAATATCAATGCTTCTTGTTTTTTTACTACTTCAATTGTCTTGTTTCCTGTTAATTTTACATCAGATAAAATTTGCCAATCTAACTTTATATATTTGGTTATTCTCTTTTGATATTCCCTTATCCCTTCTTCTATAAACTTTTGTTTAGTTTTTCCTAAACATGTAATTTTAATTTTCATAATTATTGAGTACTTAACACACCTAAAGCTATTGAAAGCATTTTAGTTTCTGCTGTATCAACTCGAGACGCAATAATGATTGGCACTTTAGCTCCCATAACAACATGTGCTACCCTATAATTACAATAATAGGTAAGAGATTTACCGAATATATTCCCCGCTTCGATATTGGGAACGATAAGCACATCTGCATCTCCACCAACTTCCGATGTTATTCCTTTTGCTTTTGCTGCCATTTTGCTTACAGCACCATCAAAAGCAAGTGGTCCTTCAACAATGCAATCCTTAATTTGATCTTTTTTGTACTTCTCCGTGATAATATTTGCATCAACCGTAGCGGGCATTTTAGAATTTACAACTTCAACTGCTGCTAAAAGTGCAACTTTAGGTTTTGGATTATCCAATGCATGAGCAACTTTTACTGCATTATTGATAATAGAAATTTTTTCTTCTACACCTGGATATAAATTAATCCCACCATCACTCAACAAAACCAACCTATCGGGATGTTCATAAACAAGTACATCACTAAGATTGTCACCAGTTCTCAATCCTTTTTCTTTGTCTAATACCGCTTTAATAAGAGTTGCTGTAGCACATTTACCTTTCAGTAAAATATCTGCTTTACCTTCTCGGATTGCTTTCACAGATTCAGCTGCAGCTAATTCCAAATCTTCACCAGTATCAAGGATGGAAAACACATCAATAAATTCAGAAGCATTTTCTTTCAAATATTTATTAATAAACTGTTTATCACCGACAAACAAGCTTTCGGCAATATTCTCTTTCTTTGCCATAATAGCAGCATCAATAGCTGATGCAGTATGTGCAGCTGCAATTACAACTGTTTTATTTTTCATTTTTTTAACTTTAGACATAAATTGTTCAAAATTCTTAATCATAATATCTCCAACTATTATTAATTTTGAGGAATTCATTGAGAAAGCTACTGTATTAGGTCAAGGATTTATTGTGAAAAATCTTGATAATATATGGCTTAAAAGTAATTATAAAGCTGAATTAACTTGACATTTTAAACGTTTTATTTTGGTTTGAAAAAAGATATATGGAGGGATATGGCAGTATCAAAAAGGTGGCATATAACATTTTCGACAACAGAGTCTTCCAGACCTATCAATATAAGTCTGCCCAAAAAGGTTGGTTTATTCTTATGTGTGTTGTCGGCACTATTTTTGGTGTTTTTTTCCGGATCAATTTTCTTTATTATCCATAATCAGTCCCAGATAGTACAAGCGAATGAGATATTTAAGGAAAATGTCGTTCTTAAAGACAAGCTTGTTATACTGTCTTCAGAAATTGATTCAATTATGACTAAATTAAAGTTGATGGAGAACTGGGAAGATAAAGTTCGCACCGACAAGAATTTTAAAGCTATTAATAAAGAGATCCGTGAAATGGGTATTGGTGGATTACCTATAATAGATACAATATTTACATCTTCAAATATTGCCTTAAGTGATGATTACTCTCTTACACTAAATAAAATAATTCAACTTAAGGGTAAGATAGAATTTGATTATGATACCCATGAAGAATTAAAAGATCTGGTTCTATTAAAAGAGGAATTATATTTGAATACTCCGTCTATTTATCCTGCTTATGGAAGAATCTCTGATCCTTACGGGTGGCGGATTCATCCCATTACAGGTAAAAGAAATTTTCATAATGGGTTAGATATTGGCAATATTAAGAATACACCAATCTATGCCGTAGCAGATGGTAAAATATCTTCTACAGGACATCAAAAATACTTTGGAAAATTCATCGCAATAACTCATAAATTTGGATACCAGACAAACTATGCCCATCTTAATAAAATTTATGTTAAGAGAGGTGAGGAAGTTAAAAGGGGTCAGATCATTGCAGAGATGGGAAATTCTGGGCGTTCAACCGGAAGTCATTTACACTTTGAGGTATTGAGATATAATAAATATAGAAATCCTTACCAATATTTAAATAAACTTGAAGAAGATATTATTATTACAAAAAAATAAACTGGAATTGAACTTAACCATTATATATGAAAGGTAAAATAAAATTCGAACTGGCTTTAATAAGATTAGAAGAGATCGTCCATAAATTGGAAGATGGTGTAGACGAATTAGATAAGATTGTTGACCTTTTTGAAGAAGGCTCAGAATTAGCTGATTTTTGCAATAAAAAACTTGAGAAAATTGAGAATAAAATTGAAGTTATAACAAATAAAATATATAAAGCAGAAGACATCCCTGAGGAAATATGAGCACAAAAAATATGGTCTTAAAAAAAGACCTGAAAGAAAAACGCGAACTTGTTAATATCGCAATAGATCGTTTCCTACCAAGAAAAGATGAGTATCCAAAACAAATACATAAAGCTATACGGCATACTTTATTTGCAGGCGGGAAAAGATTACGACCATATTTGTTGATAAATACTTACATGCTCTTTAAAGATGATATTGATAAAACACTTCTTGTAGCAGGCGCTATTGAAATGTTGCATACATATACTTTGATACATGACGATCTACCTGAAATTGATGACGACGAGTACAGACGGGGTAAAAAAGCATGCCATGTCCTTTTTGGATCTGATATTGCTTTGCTAGCTGGAGATGCACTTCTTATTTATGCTTTCCAGGCAATTGCAAGTTCTGAAGAAGTCGATGAAAAACTCAGGTTGGATTTTATTAAAGAACTCTCTATTGAAGCTGGGCATACAGGTTTAATTGCCGGGCAAATGATAGATATCCAAAGTGAAGGTAAAAAGATATCAAAAGAGACGCTTGAGTATATTCACACTAATAAGACCGGCAAATTAATAAATCTGCCAATCCGTTTCGGTTGTATGTTGGCAGAAGTTCCTGAGGAAGATCAAAAACGTATGGAAAATTTTGGACAGAAGATAGGTCTAGCTTTTCAAATCGTAGATGATATTCTAGATATTGAAGGGTCTACAGAAACTCTTGGAAAAACCATTGGTAAAGACTCAAAAGCAAAAAAGGCCACTTTCCCAGCTGTTTATGGTTTAGAAAAATCTAAACAAATGGCAGAAAAATTAATTACGGAAGCCAAAGTTCTTTTAGAACCCTACGGTGAAAAAGCTGAATTACTTTTAATGCTCTGTGATTTTATTCATACAAGAAAATTTTAATCTGAATAATAAAATATAACTAACAGGGCTTCGCTGAAGCCCTGTTTCATTATTAAGGTGGGAACAATGTTAAAAGTAAATATCCAAAAAATATATGAACATGCAAAACTTCCCAAACGTATGACCAAATATGCTGCAGGTTATGATCTCTATTCTTGTAATGAAAAAGATATGGTTATAAGACCAGGAGAAAGTGTTCTTATCCCAACGGGTATTGCGATATCGTTACCAGTAGGATATGAAGCTCAAATACGCCCTCGAAGCGGACTTGCCATAAAACATCACATTGGAGTCCTTAATTCACCAGGAACAATTGATGCTGATTATCGCGGTGAAATCAAGGTTATTTTATTTAACTTTGGGAAAACTGATTTTTGTATTTCTATCCATACACGAATTGCACAAATGGTAGTTTCTCGTCATGAATCTATCGATTTTATCATTACTGATAATCTTGATGAAACAGATCGCGGAAGCGGTGGATTTGGGCACACAAAACATTAAGTAAGAGGGCAAATGCTTGTTCCTGTACAACTTCCATTTAGTAAAACAATCTATCAAACTACTGACGGGCATTCAATAACCTCTGATTCAGCATTCCTTGTAAAAACTATTTCAGATAGGATTTTACGAAAGAATATTCATTTACTTGAGCTGGGTAGCGGGAACGGCATTATTTCTATTATGTTATCTCATTATCATCCAATATGGAAGATAACAGGAATTGAAATCCAGAAACAACTAGTCAAACTTAGCAAGGATAATGCAAAAAAATCTGAAACATCCCCCATCTTTATTGAAGCAGATCTTCGATCTTTAACTTCTTCCCATAAATATGATTTGATAATTTCCAATCCACCATACTTTCCAAAAGATAAGGGAAAGATAAGTCCAATACAAGAACGTGCAATTTCTCGGCATGAAACACTCTGTAATATGTTAGATATTCTGGAATGTGTAAAAAGAAATTTAAAGAAAGATGGCAGTGCTTTTATACTGTATCCTCAAAACAGAGAATATGATATTGATGATTTTGCAAAAAAGGTTGACCTGAAAGCGATGGAAAAATTTGTTCTAGATTCAGAAAAGAATAAAAAGAAGATTATTGTGGAGCTTGTTCATGCTTAAGATAGAAGGATTTTCATTATCCAGAGAGAACGAAAAATTCATGCTGATAGACGAGATGGTTATCGGAAGTGGTATGAGAGTGAATATATTTGGGAATAATAATACAGGAAGATCACTTTTATTGAAATCGATACACGGAGATTATTACAATTTTGACGGACAAATATTAATTAAAGATAAACCAACATTATTTTATAAAAAGAAGAAAAAAACAATTCTTATAGATAATACTTCTCACCTTCTCATGAATGAATCTGTTTGGAAGAATATTACCATTCCCTTACAAAAAGTAACTGCCAGGCAAAAGCAGATGATATTGGAATTGTGTATAACATCTAAACTTGGTGATAAGATTGGAACCAAAGTTAAAACTCTTTCATCCTCATCAAAAAAAATCATCGAATTGATCAGGGCAGTTATTCAGCTTCCACAGATTATTCTCATTGATGATCTTGAAAATTACTTCGATGAAAAGAATATGATCACAGCCTTAGAAATTTGTAATTTTGCCTTAAATAGCGGAGCTTCCATTATAGCTACTTCTAAAAGAAAGCTGGATAATTTTGATACTCATTATAGAATTCAAGACAGCAAAGTGGTAAAATTGTGAAAAAGGGAATTTCTTTTCAAATCATTGTTATTTTCATAGTTCTTATTGGATGGAATCTGCTTCATTTAGGGCATAAGTATCAAAAAAATGTTTTTGAAGATAATATTTCTGCTTCTCCGATGATGTTTCTTTCTATGCAGGAAAATACACTTGAACAACTGAAATTAAAGATAGAAAAGAATGATTTTATCAGAGACATCATAATAATTCAGGATTCTATTGTTGCTCAAACACTAATTAATAATTATAATTTAGGAGGCAGTAAGAATATTTTGAGTTCTTACATACTCCCTACCGCCATGCAGATAAATTTTGCAGGAGATAAATTCCAAATTGAACAAAAACAAGAATTGGAAAGAGTCCTTTTAGATTATGCACCGGCGGTTATTTATTATTTTGATAACGTGCGATGGCAAATTAATCAAAATAAGATCACCCTTCTTGCAAAGAGTTATTATGTTGGATTTGGTTTATTTATTATTTTAATATTATTTATTTCAATTTTTCTCCGGATTCATTTTGAGATAAAGAGTAATGTCTTTTGGAAAATTTACCGGTCTTCCGGCGGTCGTTTTGGAAAACGAAGAAAGCAATTTCTTGTTAATTCACTATATCTATGTTCCATTCCGCTTATTCTCAATGTAGCTATCTATTACTCATTGACATATTTCCAACTACTCCACATTAAAATTGACTATCGTATCTTTGGCATTGAATTATTATCGTTAGTTATCAGCTCATTATTTGCCGGAATAGTTTTAGGAGAAAACCTGAAATGAAAAAATATATACCAAATTCATTAACTCTTTTCAGGGTCATTCTTGTCCCGATTTTCTTCTGGCTTGTATATTATTCTAACATGAAATATAATTATCCATGGGCTACTTTTGTTTTTATTGTGGCTAGTATTACCGATATTTTTGATGGTTTACTTGCTCGTAGGTTTGGAGCGGTCACTAATTTTGGTAAGATCATGGACCCACTCGCAGATAAATTGCTAACCTTGTTAGCACTTATTGCTTTAATTTCTGAACCTATGAAAATGATGAGTATCAATGTATTTTATGTTATCTTGTTCAGAGAAGTAGTAATTACATTATTAAGACATTATTATACAATAAAGAAAATTTATATCCCGGCAAATGTTTGGGGAAAAATAAAAACATCATTCCAGCTGACTGGGATAATTTCGGCTTTAGTTTATTATTCTGCGCTTTATCCATTTATCCCAGAATATCACTCAAAATTCCAATTTGGATTTAATATTTACTTCTGGTTCACAGCAGTTATTACAATTCTTTCTGGAATAACTTATCTATTTCCAAATGCGCGCAAAGGCAAATAATGAAAATAATGAACATTAAAATTGTCTTTCTGGGAATAATTCTGTTTCTAATATTGGGATGTTCTCAAAAAGAAAATATCCATAAAACCAAAAGCAAGGGGATAGATCCTCATAAACCGATGTCTTGGGGACACAAGCAAACTGTATATGTTTTTGCTGATGATAACGTATGGAAATATGCTAAAGGACATTTGCTAAAAACATTAGAAAGAGTTCGTTTTACAACCGAAAATGAAAAAGTATTCGTTGTTAAAAGAGCTCCCATTGATAACTTGGATAATTTTTATAAATTCAATAATCTAATCTTCTTTTGTAATCTGGAATCGAATGATAAGGTCTCAGCTTATATAAAAGAAATTATGGGTTCCAAGGTTGAATCTGAAGTTAATGATAATCTAATTGGAATGTATGCGAAAGATAATGTGTGGGCAAATGATCAGTTCGTACTTTTTATTCTAGGAAGTAATGAACCAAATCTACTGAAATTTAATATTCTGCAATCACATAAAATCTTTGACCTATTCAAAGAAAAACTATTTGATAGAATCAGTGGACAGTTATACAAAACTTCTGTTTATTCTGATGATAGATTCACTGCATTCCAATGGACATTGAAACTTCCAAAAAAATATGTACTTTACAAAAATGATACAGCAAATAATTTTATTTTATTCATTGCTCGGTTAAGAAATAAATCGGATAGATATATTTCAGTGTATTTCCAGAAAATTCCTAAAGAAGAATTTAACCGGAATTGGCTTAGAGAAACTCGCCAGAATATAAGCTGGAAATATTATGATGAAGATGAATACTTTGATAAAGATGTGAGAATGGAAAAATATAAACTTGCCGGATTTCAGGGCTGGCGTTTGACTGGGAGATGGCAGAATAAGAAGTATTCTGTCGGAGGTGCTTTTCAGAGTTTTGCTATCTATGATGAAGTGAATGGGCTGGCTTATCTTATAGATAATTCGGTCTATTATCCAGATGGAGAAAAACTTGAAGCACTCTATGAATTGGAAATTATCAGTAAAACATTTAAACTTAAAGATTCAGAACAAGGAGATTTAAAATGAGAAAACTAAGTGTCTTATTTATTCTTTTAATGATTTCTATGAGCCTTTTTACATTTGAACTCAACACATTGATAGACACACCTACAGCAGGTATTTTACAGCAAGGAGAAGCAGAGATTACTGCCAAGATATACAAAAATAATGGATTGTTGATCGGAACAAGAGTTGGGCTTTTCCCACGCTTTATGTTCGGTGTAAATTACGGCGCCGAGGAAATCGTCGGTAATGAAGATCCTCAATGGCATGACAGGGTTGAGTTCAATGCAAAAGTAAGAATACTGGATGAAGGTAATCAACTTCCTGCTATTGCTATAGGCTATGATTCTCAAGGTCATGGGAACTATAATGATAAGCGGTACGATATAAAATCTAAGGGAGCCTATCTTACTGCCAGCAAGAATTTCTTTCTTTTTGGAAATCTTGGTGTTCATGGTGGAATCAATTACAGTTTAGAAACTGAAGATAATGATGATGAACCAAATTTATTCTTAGGTTTTGATAAAACCATTGGTGATATAGTCGTATTATTAGCAGAATATGATACTGGCTGGAATGATAATGAAACTGATCTTATGAAGGGTATAGGATTTTTTAATGCTTCGGTAGATCTGCATTTTACAGAATCGCTCGTTCTTAAAGTATCGTTTTATGATTTGCTTTTGAATAACCCGGATACTCAAGGTTGCGATAGATCGATTACCCTTATTTACAACATGACTTTCTAATTTTCATGAAAAAAGTTTTTTACCTTCTGCTCATTCCAATAATTTTTGCAGGATGTGCAGCTAACAGAAATATCTCAACTCGACCAAATTTTGTTGCTGAGAATTACTTTCTTTTTGGGCAGGCAGCAATGCAGCAGCATGATTTTGAAAGTGCCGTCAAATTATATAAGAGATCTATTGAAGCTGATCCCAACGATGTTTATCTTAAAGAAACATTAATGGAAACATTAGCGTTAAGGGCTTATTTTGATAAAACAACAAACTCGGAAATAATTGAAATTGGGAAAATTTTCTGTGATAAAGATATAAAATCCGAAAAGATTTATTCAATTTTAGCTGAATCTTACCGCAATGAACAGCAAAATGAAATGGCGGAAAAGTGTTATAAAAAAGCTATTAAAATCCAACCAACCATGCGAAATCTTATATCATATTTTGTATTCCAGCAAAATACCAAACCACTAGGAAATATTAAGCTTCTAAAAAAGGCAATTAAGTGCCCATGGGATGAGGAAAAACTTGTTCTGACAATTGCTGGACTATACAGTGAAATTGATTCAGCAAAAAGCCTTGAAATACTTATTAAAGTTTATCAAAAATGGGCAGATGAAACCAGCTTGACTCCGCTGCTTACATCTTATGAAAAACAAGGTTTACAAAATAAAGTTTTAGAAATGATCCAACTTCATATTGATAACGACAGAGTTCTTTCTAATCAAATCAAGAATTATCTAATTGGCAGATATTTCATGCTTAAACAGTATGATAAAATATTAGAAAATAAATCTCTATGTTTTGAAGTTGGAACTTATGATATTTTAAAGTACCTTTTCTTCTCAGCAATTAGAAAAAACGATATTTCCACAGGGATTCAGGCAGGATTCGCAATTGAGGAATCAGGAGAAATAACAGAGGAATTTGCATCATCTTTCTATACCTATTTTGCTGATCTTTATCTGTCTGAAGATAATTACATTGAAGCAGCTAAGAATCTGGTAAAAGCCGATGATATCAACACAATTCACAGTTACATTTTCGAAGCGGATATCTCTAAAAACATTGAACGGAAAGAAAAAAAATATCAACTTTTATTACAGTATCTGAATATCTCAGAGGATAAGAATAAAGCAAATTACTTACTTGGAATTTTCCATACGGAATTTGAAGAGAAAGATATTGCATTTGTGTATCTTGATCAACTGTCAAATAGTTTTATTAATGAAAATGAACTCAACCGGATGGTGGCACTTGCCTATTTACAAAATGAAATGGATATTCCAAAAGCAAGATCGCTCCTAACAGATATCGAAGGAATGAAGATTTCTACAAATGAGCTTATTGCTAGTCTGCTTATGGGAACCAAACATGATTCGATTGCTTATTCTATTCTGAAAGAAGAAATTGAAACTAATCCCATGCCCGATGTTTCTACTTTCTCAACCTGTTCAATTCTTGGTGAGAAATATGACACCCAAGACAGCTTATTGATCATTCTGGAAAAAGGAATTGCTCTTTATCCGGAGAATTCTGATCTACTAAATGCTATGGGTTATTTTATTGCTAAGTATGAACTTATTGAGAAATATGATGAAGCTGAAGTATATCTGGAAAAGGCTGTTTCATTGCAACCGGATAGTGAAATGATCTGGGACAGCTTAGCTTGGCTATATTTTAAACAGAAAAAAATTGACGAAGCAATTGATGCGATGAAAATTCCATTATTAAAAGAGATAAACCATAGCGAAATTGCTTATCATCTTGGTGAAATATATCTAAGTTTAAATAAACAGAAAAAAGCTAAATTTTATTTTAATTTAGCAATTGAGTTGGACAATGAAAAACAATCTGTTCAACTTTCTAAAGAGAAATTGAGTGAGAATTGAGAAAGAAAAGAGATGAAAATATACAAAGATACACAAAGACACAGAGGTTCAAAGAGTATTAATAAAATTTAGTTTTCTTCGTGTCTTAGTGACTTTGTGGCAAAATAAAAGCAGAGATCGTTTTTGTGGATAGGCAATAAGAAAGGTGTTGTTTTTCTTCGAAAAGCCAACTCTTAAAAGGAGATAATATGAAATTTGTATTTAATAAAACTAACATAATCCTATTGGTAATTGCTATTATCACAACGATAGGAGGATATATTTTTTTGGGGAATGGAGATAAAACAATTTCACCCGTTCTACTGATAATAGCCTATGTAATTCTATTTCCTGTTTCTATTATTATTGGAACAAAGAAGAAAAAAAATCAATAGCTTAAACCATAACAATTTTCATAATATTTGTCGTATGTGTTATCAAATTGTTTGTGTTTGTATCAGTAATATTAGGAAAATAAACATTAGCAATAACTAATGAGGAAAAAGAAATGAAAAAATACTATGAAGAATATTGGATGGAAAATAGAGTATTACAAGGATCACCATATGATATTTGGAAAAAAAGAGTACTCTATAGTATAAACTTAAATGGAGAAAATTATCTGGATATCGGTTGTGGGAATGGTGATATTGCTGAACCATTTATTAAAAAATTTCAAACTTATGGAGCGGATATTTCAGAATATGCTTTAAAATTTGCCTCTGAAAAAGGTATAATAACAAAATGTATTAATGCTAATAATCCTATTTTGTCATATGAAAAAGATTATTTTGATAATATATCATGTCTTGATGTACTGGAACACCTTATTGATCCAGAAAAGACAACAAATGAAATTTATCGGATATTAAAGGAAAATGGAATATTTATTGTTTGTGTTCCGAATATACTAAATATTTTTAATCGAATATTTTTTGCTAGGGGTGAATTTGTGGATGTTATGGATGTAGCACATAGAACAAATGGTTTGTTTTCTGAGCATATTAAAATGTTCTCTAAAAAAAAGTTAGAAATATTAATAAATAATTCCGGTTTTAATATTTTAGAACGTCATTATTATTTCCCTGAAAGATTTAATGAAAAAAAATGGCAACATTTACAATTTATGGGAGATATTATTAATAAATTTAAAATACCTAAAATCATTCCATCTCTTTTTGCTTTAGGTTTACTTTATGTATGTAGAAAATAGTAGTTGCTAACAGGCAACTTCGCACAGGGTTGGTTAATACAGTATTTAATGCTATGCAATTAATCTATAAGAAAATAAGTAAAGAAACTGGAGTAATTATGAAATACAAAATTAGAAAGAAACATCAAAATAGTAAGTCCTGCTTTGTATGTGGATTAAAGAATAATTTCGGTATCCATGCAGAATTTTATGAACTTGAAAATAATGAATTGGTCGCCATTTTTACACCTAGTGAAAATCATCAGAGTTATCCGGGCAGGCTGCATGGTGGTATTGCCAGTACAATTCTGGATGAAACGATGGGTCGTGCAATAATGATTGAAAATGAAAACATTTGGGGTGTAACCATAGAATTGAATATTAAATTTAAATGTCCTGTTCCTTACGATGTAGAACTGAGAGTTGTGGGCAGAATAACCGAACAGAATAAACGTTTTTTCTTTGGTTCCGGTGAATTGCTTTTGCCAGATGGTTCCGTTGCTGTTACAGCCATCGGAAAATATATTAAGCTTCCATTAGATAAAATTGCTGATTTTGATCATGAAGAACAGGAATGGAAAATTGTT
>Ga0075123_10000753_pt1 | contig 16678 bp, 14 predicted proteins | sample AntAceMetag02UKX_FD_69808 | JGI IMG/M metagenome (GOLD analysis project Ga0075123, IMG submission 69808) | Saline lake microbial communities from Ace Lake, Antarctica - Antarctic Ace Lake Metagenome 02UKX | ecosystem: Environmental > Aquatic > Non-marine Saline and Alkaline > Saline | place... | reverse complement strand
AATGGAGACAGAGGATTTTAAAAAAATTAAGAAGATGTTGTTGGTGAGGTGATATGAATGTAAATGTAGTCCACCTTTAAGGTGGGCTGTTATGTTAAAAGTCAAGCCTTTTTTTAAATATTTTTGATTTTTTTTAAAATTAGGGTGTATTCTTCCTGTTCAAAATTTGGATTAAAATTTAGATATTATAAAAAAACTAATGAAATATTGCTAAGGAACGCAAAGAATTTAACCCAAGTTTGACACTTACAGAAAATTCGATTAATAAAAGCAGACAGTTATCCCATGCGAAATTTACGAGTTGTACTACAATTTCCATTTTTCCTTATATTTTTCATTATCCTTATTACAAATTAAGTTTTAATTGATCTTTATTACCGTTTGATTTTGATGCACGAAATCTAAGATATTTCGGATCTGATGAATTAACGATTCCTAAAGCAGAAAGCAGCTTTTTGACATTATTGCCTATGCTCGTAGAAATATAATTGGGTTTTTCATTACCATTAATAAATAAAGGCACCAGACGGACGGTGTCCAACTCTTCCATCAACGTCGTCATGGTTAAGCCATCATTATCATCACGCTGTGATTTTCTGTCCACTCTTTTCTTATTTTCTGTATCAATCATGTCAGGGAACAATTTATCCAATTCCTTTTCAATTAGTATCTCCATCAATAAAGATAAAAAACAAATCATTACATGACCTTTTATTCGTGTTTCCCGGCGTACATAAACTGGAAGAATATCAATTTCATTTTTGGCAACATTAAATGCACGTTCAACTTTCTGTAATGATTTGTATGAGACAACAACTTGTCGCTTATTTAACTTTTCTGAATTTACTTCTGTTTGGATAAAAAACTTTCCATCCAGACTTTCCTCAAGCCAAATCTCATCTTCATTTGGTTTGACTTCTAATTGATATATTTCTTTTTCAGCATCTGTTGAGGATTCTTTTTTTATGTCTATTTTGTAAAACCTTGTCATTTTATATTTTGATAAAAACGATTTTAACTTATGAAACGATTCTTTTATTTGAGTTAATTTCCGAGTGATTTTTTAATCCGCGTGTAAAAAACTTGATTATGTTTAAAAAAATGCTTAATATTGGAAATAGATTTGCCAATTAATGAATGAGTTAAACAATGTATAAAATCCGTTGGGGCATTTTAAGCACCGCAAATATTGGTACAGAAAAAGTCATACCTGCAATGCAAAAAGGAGCACATTCTGAGACAATCGCCATCGCATCACGAAAAATAGAAAAAGCCCAGCAGGTCGCCAAAAAATTAAAAATTCCCAAAGCTTTCGGTTCTTATGATGAGTTGCTTGCGGATCCTGAAATAGATGCAATTTACAATCCACTTCCCAATCATCTTCATGTTCCATGGTCGATCAAAGCTTTGGAAGCAGGTAAGCATGTTTTATGCGAAAAGCCAATTTCTTTAACAGCAGCAGAAGGACAGATGCTTGTTGATTTTGCCAAAACAAAACCAGAGCTAAAATTAATGGAAGCGTTCATGTACCGCTTTCATCCGCAATGGCAACGTGCAAAGCAATTGGTTGAAAATGGTGAAATTGGTGAACTGCGAACCATTCAATCATTTTTTTCTTTCTATGATGAAAATTCACAAAATATTGTCAATATTAAAGAGTTTGGTGGAGGAAGCCTGTTAGATATTGGCTGTTACAATATTTCATTATCACGTTTCATTTTTGATGCTGAGCCAAAACGCGTGTTTGGGATTGTTGAAGTTGACCCTAATTTTAAGGTTGATCGCTTAGTTTCCGGGTTGCTTGATTTTGGGAATGGAACATCGACTTTCACCTGTTCGACACAATTACCCGATTATCAGCGAGCAAATATATTTGGCACAAAGGGAAGAATTGAAATCGAAATTCCTTTTAATGCACCGCCTGACAAACCGACTAAAATGTGGCTTCAAAATGAAAATCAAATTGAAGAAATTGTTTTTGATATTTGTAATCAATATGCGATTCAGGGGGATTTGTTTTCTCTGGCAATAATCAATGATACAGAAGTACCAACACCGATTGAAGATGCTGTGGCAAATATGAAAGTGATTGAAAAAATAATTAATAGTGCAAAAACGAACTGCTGGATTTGAGCTTTAATTTTCCATAAATATGTTTCCTTATAAAACATACAATAATTATCTCAAAAAACGTTTCGGCAAAAGCGTTTTAAAAATACCACTTAACGGCGGATTTACCTGCCCTAATATTGACGGCACAAAATCTAACGGGGGATGTATTTACTGTGATAATGTCGCCTTCAGCCCGGTAGCTGCATCGACCGAGCCAGTAATGGTTCAGCTTGAAAACGGAATTGTCCGTAGCAAACGATTTGATCTGTTCATTGGATATTTTCAGGCGTTTTCGAACACTTATGCCCCTGTCGAAAAATTGAAAGAGCTGTACGAACCAGTAATTACACATCCCAGGGTTATCGGTATAGCGATTGGCACCCGCCCCGATTGTTTTTCCGAAAAAATATTTGATTACCTCAGTGACATCCATCAACGTACTTATCTCAGCGTTGAAATTGGATTACAGACGATTCACAATTCCACCTTAAAGAAAATAAATCGGCATCATACTTTTGAAGAGAGCGTTTCAGTAATTGAAGAACTTTCAAAACGCGGGATTGAATCTGTGGCACATATCATGCTTGGTTTACCCGGCGAATCACGAGAAATGATGTTGGATACAGTTGAAGCTGTTGCGAATCTTCCAGTTCAGGGTGTAAAAATTCATCAATTAATGGTGATAAAAGGGACGCTGCTTGAAAAGAAATTATATTCCACTGGCAAATTGAATGTCCTCTCTTTAAGCGAATATGCCACATTGGTTGGTGAATTTTTGTCGCGATTGAGACCCGATCAAATTATTCATCGCATAATGGCAGATTCTCGAATCGAATCCGGGTTAGTGGCGCCGTTGTGGAGTGCAGATAAAAGGAATTCGCTGCAATTTATTCAGAATTATTTGAAGGAGAATAAAATATATCAAGGGATGAAATATCAAAATTATCTTTACTGAACCTAAAAGGTTTAGTAAAGGTTGATTTGCATAATTTAAATTATTTTTCTTGACAATGACATTCATTGTTGAATTATTATTTACTTATCTGTTTGATTAAAATGAAGGAAAAAAGTTTCAATATAATTTTCATTTCTTGAATTAAATAAAACAGGAAAATTTTTTATGAAAAAAATTACATTAATTATCTTTCTAACTTTATTATTAGCTAATATATTAGCTGCCCAAGATGACGATTCAACAAAGGCAAAACAGGATTCAACAAAAATAAAAACAAGTCAATCTCAATCTTTGGTCATTAAAAAGAAATCAAATTTAAAACAACCAACCATGCTGCAAATTCCAACTATGGGTGAAAAAAATCACACAATACATTTTGATGTCCGCAGCCAATATCGAGCCACGCATCCGGAAGAAGCAACAAATTGGGATGCCATGAATAAACCGGGCAGCTATAAATATGAAACGCCGGGACGGGAGATGGTAATCAAACCCACAATGCCCTTAACACCGTTGGAAGTTCCGGACAAACCATTTTACAACCCATTGCCATTGCGAGGTTACGTTATCCCAACTCGTCAGGAACTTGACATTTTAGAAATTCTCTGGGCAAAAGAGAATTTAATGGATACAACAATCTATTCATGTCTCGATACCACTTTAAATATTACGTTTGTTGATTTGAATAAATTGATGGAAGGACTGGCAAAAAATAGACTGGTGAGCCGCAGGATCGTTTCACCCCGGAATGAATTTAATTTATTCGGCGTTCTAATAGAAATGAGTCCCACCAATCGCCGCAACTGTATTTATGAATATCGCAGCAATGTGGATCGGGATGTAATGAGAAAGTTTATCGATGCCAATGCTTTTTTGTTTTCCGAAGATTCATCAATTGTGAATCTGAAGCAATTGAGGGCAGCGAGGAAAGATAGCAATTTGCTTAGGGATTTGAATGTTAAGTTGAGTAAACCGAAAAATTGAATTGCTCATTTGTCTTGATAAAATTCCAAATCTCAAAAAATAAATTCCGAATAAATTACAATTTCCAAAATTCATAGTTTTTTATTAAAGTTCACTCGTAGCGGAGACTCTCCACCGGATCCAATTTAGCAGCTTTCCTCGCCGGAAATACTCCCGCAATCACGCCGATCGTCCCGAGGATCACACTAACCGTGATCAACACTACATTAGAAATTTGCGGTGTACCCAGGTATGCCAATCCCTGGTTTTGCATGGGAATCATGGATAAAAGTTTGACGATTCCTGTCGAAATGAGGACACCAAACGCTCCCCCCACAATTGCAATTAATAGTGATTCGAAGATGAATTGGGCTACAATATGTCTGCTTTTCGCTCCAATGGCTAATTTAATGCCAATCTCCCGCGTCCTCTCTTTTACCACAACATACATGATATTGGCAACTCCGACTCCAGCAACTAAAAGTGTAAGCCCGCCAATTACGCCGAGAAAAATTTCAATGCCGGTAAAAACTTTATTCATCTCCTGTATGTTTGATACAAAATCCCACATGCCCAGAGCATTGTCATCAGCAGGATTAAAGTGATGTTTTCTGCCAAGTACCCGGTAAATTTCAGATTTAATCAAATCATTATCAGTAATTTTATTGGGGCGAACAGTTATCATTCTTAGATATTTGTGACCGAAAATAGATTCAAAAGTTGTAAACGGGATAATCGCCCGGCGGTCATCCGGCCCGTTGCTCATGCCCATTTGCATTTTTTTCTGCATTATACCGACAACAATAAAAGGAACATTGTTCATAAAAATCATTTTCCCAATCGGGTCTTCCTGTCCAAATAATTCTTCTGTAATTTCAGACCCTAAAAATATTGAACGTCGTTTTTCTTGTTGATCTAGTTCATTCAAAAAGCGCCCACCAGCCTTTGGATACATTGTGCGCAGAAATTCAAAATTTGAGTAAACGCCTTCACAGTAAGTTGAAGCTTTGTTCTCTTTATATTTAAGCCGAACTCCCCACCTGCCGTAACTTGGGGCGACCTCTTGAATCTGTGGAATGCTCTGGGCAATGACATGGGCATCTTCTGTGGTGAATCTTATCCGTCTGCCAACTGGTAACCCCTGGTATTTTATACTTGTTTGTCCGCCGTAAATACGAATAATCTGATTGCCTGCATTTAACATACTGGAGACGATTCGGAATTTGAATCCCCTGCCAAAAGCCATCAACAAAACAATGGCAATGGTACCCCAGATAATGGCAAAAGTCGTCAGAAAAACTCTTGTTTTATTCATTTTCAAATCGTTCAAAAAACCACCGATCAACATCCAAAAGGGCATATTATACTTCCTTTCGTTAGCATAAACACTCTCCACGAAATTTCAAATACCAAATGACAAATAACAAATAAAATCCAAAAAACAAATCCAAAAACTCCAAAGTCAATGATCAAATTTAATCTTATTTAAAATTAACTCACGTTTGGAATTTGTGATTTGTAATTTAAATTTGACACTTATAATCATAAGAATAATAAATAATAATATCCTTAATCTGATGGTTATATCAAAAATCATCTACCACCTGAGACAATCAATCACTTTTAAATTTGCTGCTTTTCTAGCCGGGAAGAATCCGGCGATGAATCCAATTGCAGCCAAAACACTAACTGCCGCCAGTGCAACCCACCATGATACAGACGGTTTGCCAACAAATTCTTCAATCGGGAGCATTGAGATGACAAAGATCAGCGAGAGAGAAATCAATGTTCCAATAAATGCGCCTACGAAAATAATAAAAAAAGTCTCTAAAAAAAATTGTCCTAATATGTGTCTCTTCCTGGCGCCGACCGATCTTTTGATCCCAATTTCTTTAGTTCGTTCCTGAACCACAACGTACATAATGTTTGCCACACCGATTCCACCGACAGTCAGCGTAAAAGCACCAATAATAGCCATAAAAATATTGAGACCAAGGAAAATATACCAGACCATTTCTTGAAATTCATGAGTGTCCCATATACTTAATGCTTCTTTGTCAGTGGGGTCAAACCTATATTTTTTCCCCAACACTTCATAAATTTTATCTTTAACAAGCGGAGAAAAAGTTGGGTGAATCGAGGTTATAATTATATTATTAACGTAGCGATGACCAAACAAGGCAGAGAAAGTTGAAGCAGCAATGAAAGCACGATCCTTATCCCGAGAATTGTAAGATGAGTCTTGTTCTTTGGGCTTCATGACACCAATGACAAGAAATGGTGTTTTACCAACGTAAACATATTTTTCAACAGGATTTTCTCCGTCGAATAAATATTCAGCCAACTCATCACCAAGAAACACAACTCTGCGTTTTAGTTTCATATCAATGTCGTTAATAAACCTGCCACCTAAAGCTGGAATAATATTTCTCATTTCAGAGTAAACTGGAATAATTCCTGTAATATTGGGAGTGCGGGTTCTGGTTTCCACACGGAGCGGTGACTCCCATGTCGAGTATTCAGGACTAACGTTTTTTACTTGAAAAATTTCGTCTTTAATAAGAAAAGCATCTTCTTCTCTTAGCCGAATCCAGCGTTCTGTTCCCATTCCCATGTATGGTTTTGCGGTTTGTCCCGGAAATAACAGGATGATATCTTCTCCAATACCGCGCATGGTTTTCATGGTTTGTTTTTGAAATCCATTGCCGAATGCCAGTAAAACGATAATGGCGACTGTTCCCCAGATGATTCCAAAAATGGTTAAAAATGTTCGTAATTTCTGCTGGCGCAGATCGCGTATAAATTCACCAATTGTGTTAAAAAGTCTCATCTAATTTTGACCTGATTTGCGACCACAAATCCACCAATAAGACGGCGGACTTTCAGTTTCACTAATTAACACGAATTTAATAATACGAAAAAAAATAAATCTTGACATTTTTTGATATATTTCATTTTAAAAATGAATACAAAAAAATTTTCTTCATATAATTTATCAGTGTGATTTTTTAATCTATGTGAAATAATCTGTAAATAATAATTAGCGTAATTCGTGGAACTGAAAATCCGCCATTTTTCGGGAGGATTAGTGGTTCGATTTTTTTTATTCATACCGCAACGCTTCAACCGGATCAACATTGGCGGCTTTACGCGCCGGAAAAAGTCCTGCTAAAAGTCCGATTAGTGTCAAAATTCCGATTGAGACAAAGACAACAACATTTGACATTATGGGACGACCAAGGAATTGCATGGCTCCTTCCTGTGATGGAATCGACCACATTAGTTTAATAACTCCAACAGCTACCAACAAGCCCAATCCACCGCCTACTATTGAAATAAGCAGCGATTCAAAAATAAACTGAAATATAATATGACGTTTCCGCGCGCCCACGGCTCGTTTAATACCGATTTCGTGGGTTCGTTCTTTGGCGACTACGTACATTATATTTGCCACACCAACGCCAGCGATAATTAACGTCATGGCGCCAATAACAGCAAGAAAAATATTTATGCCGAGAAAAACTTTGGCAGAGATTTTCTCCTGCTCAATAAAATCCCACATCGGCAGCGCCCGTTCATCAGTGGGATCGAATTTGTATTTTTTGCTCATGATTCTTCTGACTTCAGCGATAACCTTTTTACTATCCTCGGCTCGAGCAGGTTTTACAATTAGTTCATTGAGATAGCGATCTCCGTAAATGCTTTTAAACGTAGTGAATGGAATAATTGCCCGGCGATCGTCCGGACCATAATTCATTGACGTTTGCATTTTTTTCGGCATAATACCAATGATTGTGAAGGGTAAATCGTCGATGTACACGGTTTCACCAATGGGTGCTTCTCTGCTAAATAATTCTTTTGCCACGATTGAACCTAAAAAGACCACCCGTTTTCTTTCCACCATATCCTTTTCATTTAAGAATCTGCCGCCTCCAGCGTGAAACATTCGGCGCAGAAATTCAAAAGGCGGATAAACACCTTCACAGTAAGTCGATGAAGTTTTATCACCATTCCGAAGACGGAGATATCTGCCAATGCCGGGGTTTACAGCTTCAATCATGGGAATGCTTTTTAGCAGCACGTCAGCATCTTCTTCTTTAAGGTGAATTCGGCGACCGATGGGTAATCCCTGCCATTTTTTTGTAGTCTGACCACCATAAATTCGAATTATGTAATTTCCTGCATTGAGAAAGCTTTCTCGCATTCTGAATGACAACCCAGAGCCAAAAGCCATCAACAGTATTATTGCCAGCGTACCCCATGTAATTGCGATAGTGGTCAAAAAAGCCCGCGTCTTCTGTTTGCCAATATCGTACATAAATTCTTTGAGAAACATAAGCATGTGCATTTAATATTCCTTTATATCGAATTGTATCTGTAAAAAACAATTTGTTGTGTTATATGAAAATAAATCCCAAAACTCAAAAAACAAATTACAAATAAATTCCAATAATCAAAAATTCAAATTCTAAACACTACGTTTTGGTCATTAAATATTGTAATTTGTTATTTATTTGTTTTTTGGTGCTTGTTTTTTGAAATTTTATCCATGTATTTCTCAAATATAAAAAATTAAAAAAATAATTAAAATCTTAAACACTCTACCACAACCAATTTCGCAGCTTTCCGAGACGGGAAATATCCAGCCAAAAGACCAATGATTCCTAAAACGGTTATTGACACGATTGCTACCGGCAGCGATAATACCGGATGTCCCACATAATCTTCAATGGGAAGTAACGAAATTAAATTAATTAAAACAATGGCTATTGTAAAACCAATTGCTGCACTCAGCCCGATAATAAAAAATGCTTCAATAATAAACTGTCCCATAATATGCCGTTTTTTGGCGCCTACTGCTCGACGAATTCCAATTTCCCGGGTTCGTTCCTGAACCACCACGTACATAATATTTGCCAGCCCAATACCCCCAACAGTCAGGGTAATCACGCCGATAAAACCGAGAAATATTTTCATTCCGAGTGAGAAATAATAGACAAATTTATCCTGTTCCGTTGTATCCCAAATAGAAAGCGCCTCTTTATCTTTTGCATCAAAAACATATTTTTTACCCAACACCTGGTAAAGGCGTGTTTGAATGAATTCTGCCTTGCGAGCATCTTTAGGTTTATAAATAATATTATTGATGTAACGGTTACCAAAGTAAGAAGCAAACGTGGAAACAGGAATTACAATGCGATCCTGGTCACGAGTGGTGTAACATGACGGTTGTATTTTTTTTCTTAAAACGCCAATTACTATAAACGGAGAGTCGCCAACATAAATATATTTACCAACAGCATCAACGTTCTCGCCAAACAAAAGATTTTTTATTTTATCACCAATAAAGGCAACTCTCTTGCGTTCTTTTATATCCAGATCGTTTATCCACCTGCCGCCAGACTGCCACCAGATGTTTCGCATTGGTCCGTATTCAGGAACAACACCGGCAACATTAGTTTTATTGACTTTATCGCCAACTCTAATCGGTATGCCCCAGGTGCCGTACTCCGGGCTGCAAAACTCAATCTCTTTGATTTCTCTTTTAAGCAATGCAGCATCTTCCTCAAGAAAACGAACGCGCCGATCTCTGCCATAGCCTTTATACGGAATACTGGTTCGATTGGGCCAAAGAATTGCGATGCCATCTCCCATGCCGTGCATATTTTTGCTCATCGAGCGTTCTACTCCGACACCAAAAGCCAAAAGAACAATAACCGTAATTGTTCCCCAGATCAGACCGAACATGGTCATAAAGGTTCTGGATTTGTATTGGAGCAGGTAGTGAAAAATTTCTAACAAATTGTCAAAAAATCGACTCATACGAAATCCTTTTATTTTTATTCACCTGATGAAGAATCATTGGGCGCGTTTATAAATTTTTATTCACATATTTCTGAAAGCACCAAATTACAATCTTCAAATTGCAAATAAATTTCAAATTCAAAATTTCAATGACCAAAACTTATGGCTTTTTTTATTATTGAATACTTATTTTAATTTCTCATGAATTGAAAAGTCCTTTCCATAAAACCATTAAGCTGTTTTGAATTTGGAGATTTGGTCATTTTAATTTATTTGAGATTTGTTTTTTATTATTTGTTATTTAATGTTACAGCACTTATAATAATATTTATCAAGCTCGACAATTATGAATTCACCAGATTAAATAATCTCCTTCACCTCTTTCTCCAAAACTTCCTGATCTTTTTTCAAGCCAGAGAAAATTTCAATATAAATTGCATCGCTGAGACCGGTTTCGATAAATATTTCTTTCTTGCCTTCACCTTCGGGAATATTGACAAAAGCGGAGTCATTTCGAAATGTAACGACACGTTCGGGGATAACTAAAACGCTGTCTTTTTTCTGAATTATAATATTGGCATTGGCAGAATATCCAGCTCGAAGGACACTTCCTTCTTCAATTTGAATTACGATTTCTACCGGGAAGACAGTGGTGTTATCGTCTTTTTGAGCTTTTAATGAAATTTTATCCAATATTCCTTTAACTGGTTTGCCGGGCAGAGCGCCAACCTGAATATCGGCTTCCATGCCCTCTTTTAATTTTCCAACATCAATTTCATCCACCGTTCCTTTGAAAAGAAGTTTTTTCATGTCAGCCAGAGTGAAAAGTACAGTGCCTGCCTGGTACGAGCTTAGCGGCACGATCGGATCACCGACATTGATCATTTTCTCCAATATATGCCCGGTTGCAGGCGCTTTGATGACGGTTTCAATATCAGTACCTGCGATTTTGATTTTACCTTCTTCTAACAATGCTAATTTTTCTTTAGCCATTTCCAGACGCAATTGTGCCTGTTCATATTGCTTTTTACTGATTTCAAATTCCTGGTCAGAAGTAAATCCTTTTTCTTTTAATTGTGCCTGACGATCAAATTCATGCCTGGCATTTTCAACTCCAATAGATTCCATCTCAACATTTCTTTTTGTCTCTGCCAATTCCAGTGGAGTCGGATCAGGTTTGATTTCGAGTAGCGGATCGCCTTTTTTGACAAAACTTCCTGCATCAATAAACAGCATTTTGACCACGCCAGAAATTTTTGATTTGATCTGAATTTCATTTTCCGGATCAATCGTTCCAATTGCCAGCGCCTTTTCCACAATATTTCGTTTTTCAACTTTGACGGTGGTAACTTTCTCGTTTTTGCCTTTTCTTGACTTATTCATAACGACAAGCACAATAACAACTAAAATTAGGACAACGACAACAATGCCAATAACTCGTCCTTTCTTTAATTTCATACTTCCTCCTGTTAAACATTATTTATTTGTGTTATTTTTAATGGTGTTACGCATTAAGATTTAATTTGTTGCGTAAAAGTTGTGAAAGGAATACTGGAATATTGGGTAGATGTAAATCAACAACCATCATTCTGATTTTTAAATAAAACGAAACTCTCGACACTTTTTAGATAGTTCATATCTTTTCTAGAATTTTAATGATTCATAACGATATCCGTTAAAACTGTTTTAGATATTGTTCCTTATTTGCTATTTTGGGGAGATTTGTATTCCAATAGGTTTTTGCCTGTTTATCGAATTTGCGGTCAAGAGGGTCATTTTTTATAATTTTAAAGATTATTGAAATTGGGGTGAAGACGAAGTAAAATATTATTCCCAGGATGAGCCTGGTATTTATCCAGCCTAAAATATGGGCAAAAAATATTGCGGCACGATAAACTGGTTTAATAACGATCGATGCGGTAATCGTTATTAAAAAAATAAAAATGGCAACGCCCAATAACCATTGATAAAAAGTGATGTTTCCTTTTAAAAAATTAATCAATCCGGTAATTGCTAAAAATACTGATAAAGCAATGCCGAAAGTTCTGAGCTGTTTTTTTGTTGTTGGTTGGTTTTTTAACATATAAAATCCCATAATTTTCTATTTTGTGTTTCAAAAAATATAAGGCAGATTGTCAAGTTTTGTAATTAATTTAATTCGTGCAGGTGGTGGTTTAAATTCTTTATCAATCCAACTCAAATTTCAGTTTCCAATCAATGTCATCTTTTAGCGCCGGCTGGTTTTTTTTATCTAACAAAAAGCTCCCCATAATTAAATAATCCATCTGTGTACGCATAAAACAGGTGTAAGCCTGCTGGGGTGTACAAACAATCGGCTCTCCGCGTACGTTGAAAGAAGTATTGATGATCACAGGGCAGTCTGTTAATTCATAAAATGCTTTAATCATATCATAATACAATCCATTTTGCCCCTTCCCAACAGTCTGAATTCTGGCTGAATAATCCACATGAGTGATTGCGGGAATTACCGAGCGCGGCGCTTTTAATTTTTCAATGCCGAACAGATTTTTATTTTCCAAATTTAAGTCTATCCGTTTTTCTTTTTTGACAGGAGCAACAAGCAGCATGTATGGACTTTCACGATCTATTTCAAAATAATCAGACACATGCTCTGCCAGTACACTCGGCGCAAACGATCTGAAAGACTCTCTGAATTTAATTTTCAAATTCATCACAGTTTGCATATTTTTCGATCGCGCATCCCCGATGATGCTGCGACTGCCAAGCGCACGTGGACCAAATTCCATTCTACCCTGGAACCAGCCGATAACTTTTTCGGAATTAATCAACTGGGCTGCGGTTGCTGGAATTTGTTCGTGTTTAATTCTTGCAAAAGGAATTTCATTTTCTGTTAAAAATGTTTCAATCTGTTCATCAGAAAATTCGGGGCCCAAATAAGATGCCTGTTGAAAATCATGTACACCATCGGTTTTTCGTTCATTTTCCAAGAATTGATACCAGGTGAACAAAGCAGCCCCGAGTGCTCCTCCAGCATCGCCAGCAGCAGGTTGAATCCAAATTTGTTCAAACGGACCTTCCCGTAAAATCCTTCCGTTAGCCACACAATTGAGAGCGCAACCACCAGCCAGGCATAAATTTTTCTCGCCGGTCTGTTGCTGAACATAGCGAGCCATACGCAGCATTATTTCTTCCGTTACTTGCTGAATAGAACGGGCAACATTCATGTCCCGCTGGGTGATTTTGGATTCGGGTTTACGTGGTGATCCTCCGAATAATTTATCGAATTTTCTGTTAGTCATGGTAAGACCGACACAGTAATTGAAATATTTCATGTTCATTTTAAATGAACCGTCTTCTTTTAAATCGATCAATTCATTCAATATCAAATCAACATATTTTGGTTCGCCATAAGGCGCCAGTCCCATGAGTTTGTATTCACCGGAATTTACCCTGAAACCGGTGTAATAAGTAAAGGCAGAATACAATAATCCCAGTGAATGGGGAAAATTTAAGTCCGCCCAAATTTGAATATTATTATTTTTACCAGTCCCAAAGGTGGTGGTATTCCATTCCCCGACACCATCAATTGTTAAGAAAGCAGCTTGTTGAAATGGAGAAGGAAAAAATGCAGATGCTGCATGTGATTCATGATGAGCAGGAAAAATTACCTGTCCTTCGTAGCCCAGATCCTTCTTCAATAATTCTTTAGTCCAGAGTTTCTGTTTCAACCAAACAGGCAACGCTTTGATGAAAGATTTAATTCCTTTTGGCGCGTAGGTGAGATAACTTTCCAGCAGTCGCTCAAATTTGATAAATGGTTTATCATAAAATGCTACATAATTTAATTCTTTGCTGGAAACTTCGCCTTCACCCAAACAATATTGAATTGCATTACTGGGGAAATTAAAATCATGCTTTTTGCGCGTAAATCTTTCTTCCTGGGCTGCGGCGATGATTTCTCCATCCCTGACGAGACAGGCTGCACTGTCGTGATAATATGCTGAAATTCCGAGTATGTTCATATTATTTAACCTTAAAATCCTTGTCCATACGGAAGCTCTGAATTATTCCAATAATTTTCTCGCGCATTTCTTTAATCTGTATAGAGATTTTTATACGCTGTACAAAAATAAAAAATTATATAGTCTTTCATTTAACAAATTTTTAGCAATTATGCAAGATTTTTTTCTTCAGTTTTTGTTAAAATTCTCGAACCTGGCATTTTTTCCTTGACATTTTTGGAATTGTGAACTATATTAACTTGATCAAAATTTTTCAACACAAGGCGACAACGTTCAATTTTTAAAATAATTAAAAGGGACGAACTATGCCAGGAAAAGATTTTCGTTTTAATCGTCATTTAAAATTGTGGGAAGAACAGAACAAACTTATCAAACGTACTGTTTTTGCAACGTTAGTATTTGGTTTAATTGCCCTGATAAATGTTCTCCATCCGTTAAAAGAGATTTCTTCTGAGAAAAAAAATATCACTGAAAAACTAAAACAATTAGAAACTAAAGTAAGTGAAAATGATCAATTTGAATCAGCTTTGATAAAATTAAACAAAACTCTGGATAATGTAAAACAAACAATCAGGGACGAACCATGGATGCGTGAAAAGGACAGTCTCGTTCATAGATTTAAAGCTTTAAGGGAAAATCCACAGCGACCACGAAGCCGGGAAGAGAATCAACAATTTGCTGATGAAACGATCCGCAAAGTTGCTGATCAGGTAAGAATTCACATTATAAATCCATTAGAAAATATTATATCAAAAAATCCATCACTTAAAGATAGCTTGAGTTCAGTTACCATCCCAATAGATACATTACAAGTTAATATGGGCAAGTGGGAAGAATATTATATTGGTAGATATTGGTACGGAAGCCTTGAAGGAAAAAGTGAAACAATGTGGAAATTGACACAAAGTTTACAAAAGCAAACGGAAGATATCCCAGCGTTGATCAATAATGAACAGCGAAAGATTGGACAAAAGAAACGAAATTTAAAAAAAGAGAGAAATGGATTAAAAAAAGGTATTACTTTAAATAAGAAAGAAAAAGAAAAACTAGAAAAAAACCTTCAGGAAATTTTACCAACCTGGCTTGAAGATTTGATTCCGGCTGAACTTATGATGCAAATCTTTCCATTAATTTTGATAATTATTGAGGCATATTTAATTACAATTGCATTTATTCTCACCAGACATTATGACTTTGTTGCCAGGAATATTAATTTTTCAAAATTTGACAAAAAAGATTTTGCTACATCTTCATTATGGACTCTTACTGACCGGGGGGAAATCGGTACAGTTTTAACCATGGCTGCTTACATCGGATTCACACTGATTATATGGATGTTTTTTGAATGTGGATGTTGGCTATTGCATAGTTGGTTGCTAACAACTGACCATGTTAACGGGTATTCTGAAATTATCGGTGGACAGCCTTTTCTTTGGGTGGGCAGATTAATTTTTTGTCTTTTTATCGGGATATTTGCTGCGTTGCCTGTATATTTAAAAAAGTTTGCTAATACTCAATAAAAGTAAAACGAAATTTAAATGAAAGCATAATCTCTTCTTGCATTTCAATTAATTGAGAAAAAATCTGGATATTCGAAACTTGTTGCTGACTATTTCCAGTATCAAAAAATTTTTTCTGCAATAAATCGCTTTGAATAATTAATTTTTTATTTCAAACCTAAAATTGGATTTATGAAAATATTCAGATCGCTAAAACAACGCTATTGGAAAATATTTCTTTTTGCTGTAATTATCTTTAGTTCGCTTTACAATTGTGCAGCGCGAAGAAAATTTCGTTCTCTTGGTTGTTCACTCTATTCGAAAATAGAAAGCAAACCAATACCCTGGAAAATCTGGGCTAAATCAGTACAAAAGAGAAATATCCGGTTCATTGAAATTGGTAAGGGTAAACACACCACTTTAATATTCGGCGCTTTCCATGGCAGCGAACCTTTGAGCGCTGAGCTGGCGACCAGGTTTGCTGAATATCTTTTTGATGAATATAAAAACGAATTGAATGGTAGAGTTATCATTGTTCCAATAGTTAATCCGGATGGACTAACCCACGGTGTTCGAACCAACGCTAATGGAGTTGATATCAACCGGAATTTCCCAACAAAAAATTGGCAAAGAAAGATGAAATTTAGAAAACATTTGCCCGGAAAATATCCAGCTTCCGAGCCAGAAACAAAAGCCGTGATAAGATTAATAAAAAAATTCAAACCGGATAGAATTGTTTCTGTTCACACTCCGCTGCGACTTATTAATTATGATGGACCAGCCAGGGAATTGGCTATTAGAATGGCAATGTTAAACGGTTATCCTGTGCGTAAAGATATTGGCTACCCCACGCCCGGCTCATTGGGAAATTACGCGGGAAGTGAAAGAAATATTCCAACAATCACGCTCGAATTGCCGAGGAAGTCATTTCAAAAAATTTGGGACGAAAATAGAGAAGCTCTGTTGATATCAATAATTTACTGAGGCTGCATTAAGAAAATAGTAACCACTCAGCCTTTTAATTTGACAGGATATTAGCTATTAAATGATGAGCTTCTTGTATGAGAGGGAAAAAAACTTGATAAAATATTATAATTAAAAAGAAGTAATGGATTACTGGATTGATGAAGTTTTAACTTCAACAATCTATTATTCCCAGGCGCGGCGAACCGCGATTAAATTATAAAAAAGACACAGGGTTCACAAAGGCACAGAAAATTTTTTAAGTATTATGTAATGCTCCCCAAAATTTAGACAGGTAGTTAAGTTATAAAATACTTATATTACACTAACAAAAATGGGAGTATCAAATGATGAATAAGAGAAAACGTTACAGTGCC
>Ga0075123_10000750_pt1 | contig 16743 bp, 18 predicted proteins | sample AntAceMetag02UKX_FD_69808 | JGI IMG/M metagenome (GOLD analysis project Ga0075123, IMG submission 69808) | Saline lake microbial communities from Ace Lake, Antarctica - Antarctic Ace Lake Metagenome 02UKX | ecosystem: Environmental > Aquatic > Non-marine Saline and Alkaline > Saline | place... | reverse complement strand
ACCTGATCTTTATAAGTTAACTTGCCTTTAACTTGATAAAAAATACCTATTGGAATTCTATCCCCCCATTCTTTGGAACGTTTGAATGCTTCAGATAGGTCTTGCAAGTCATAATTAGATTCATCTTCTAACTTGTAAACACGCTGTTGATACCATTGATAAGTATTCACTTTATTAAAACTGACACACGGTTGAAAAACGTCAACCAGACTGTAACCTTTATGCTGCAGCGCTTGTTCAATGAGCCAGGTCAGGTGTTTCATTTCCCCTGAAAATCCTCGCGAAACAAATGTAGCCCCAGCAGATAGAGCTATGGCTATTGGATTAACGCTTTCCTCAATTGATCCAGCTAAGGTTGTTTTTGAAATATACCCTTTATCACTTGTCGGTGAATATTGTCCCTTAGTTAAGCCATAAACCTTATTATTTTGATAGATATCAACAACATCAATATTACGACGTATAGTATGGATGAAATGATTTCCGCCCATGCTATATCCATCGCCATCGCCGTGTGTCAGTACAATTCTTAAATCATGATTAGCTAAATGAGCGCCAGTTGCTATTGGTAAGGGGCGACCATGCAGTGTCATAAAACCGTTATCACGAGTATAATCAGGCAATTTGCTTCCACAACCGATTCCAGAAATAATGAGTACCTGATGTGGTTCAATATTTTGATTTGCAAGTGCTGCTTTCAGAGCGTTCCAGATGCCGAAGTTTCCGCAGCCGGGGCACCAGGTTGGTTTTATGCGGCTTTTAAAATCTTTTATCTCGGACATTATATTATCTCCTTCGTAATAGTTAACTACATCTGCTATTCCTTCTTTTGATCTCAGAATAAGGATTAATCCCGATATATCGGGACGATTTTTGATGTATTTTTGATTTTATGATTTCAAGTTATTTATAATATACTCAGGTGAAAACGGTCGTCCATCGTATTTCAAAATTTTGCCATCAACATCCAAACCCATTGTCATCTTTATCAAGTTTGCTAATTGACCTGTGTAATTACCTTCTACTGAAATTAATTTGCCAGCCTTTTCAAAGAATGGATTCACTTTGTCCACAGGAAAGGGCCATAGATCAACAAATTGCAGCAAGTTTGCTTTGTTTTTATCGTCCTTATTCAAAATATTGACCGCTTTTTTTAACGGAGCAAGTGTCGAGCCCCAGCAGAGAAAAGTGATTTCAGCCTTATCAGGACCATACAAAATTGGCTCTTTAATTTCTGATAACGCGGTATCTAATTTCTTCATTCGTTTTTGGTACATTTTATTACGAATTGCTGCATCTTCCACAATTTCTCCAAATTCATTATGTTCATCACTGGTGGTCTTAAAAATTGCCTTCGGGTGACCGGGCAAAGCACGTGGTGAAATACCATCATCAGAATAAACGTGGCGTTTATATTCAGTTTTTAATTGATCTAATTCGACATTGGATAACAATTTTCCACGATCAATAGAAATAGATTTAAAATCCAATTTATCTTTTTCTATAGTTCGATATGAATTCGCCAAAAAAGCATCTGTCATTATAATCACTGGCGTCTGGTATTTTTCAGCTAAATTAAAGGCACGAGCGCCTGCTTCAAAACATTGTTCAGTATCTCCAGGCGCTAATACGATTCGCGGGAATTCTCCATGGGAAGCATTGATAGCAAACAACAGATCCGCTTGTTCAGTGCGAGTGGCAAATCCCGTAGAAGGACCTGGTCGCTGTGCAATGACAATCACCAGCGGCGTTTCGGACATGCCAGCTAATCCCAAAGCTTCAACCATTAATGAAAAACCACCACCAGAAGTAGGTACTATGGCTCTGGCACCTACATGAGATGCTCCAATAGCCATGCATATCGCTGCTATTTCGTCCTCTGCTTGTTTAGATACGATGCCATATTGGTCAGCATGGGTGCTCAGCCATTCAAATATCGAAGTACCTGGAGTCATGGGATAGGCAGATACAAAATTACATCCAGCAACCAAAGCTCCCAAACTTATTGCATGATTTCCATTTATCACCATTTTTTCTGGTGCATCTATGGATTTTAATTTCCAGTTAAAAGATGTGTCGTATTGAGAAATAACATAATCAGCAGCTTTCTGGGCTACTTTATAATTAGCCTGTACAATTTTATCTCCCTTCTTTTTAAAATTATCTTTCACAATAGATCGAATATATTTGAGCGGTAATTGGGTCAATCCAGCAACTGCGCCTAAAGCTGCGGTATTTGCCATTACTTTACTACCACCGATATCCTGGGAAATTTTGTTTAATGGAACTGAAATTGATTTAATATTTTTAGCTTCAAGTTCTTCTTTTTTAATATTGAATCCATTATCATAAATCACAGCCGCGCCAGATATCAATTTATCAAGATGAATATTAACAGTTTCCTCGGTCAGCGCTACCAATAATTGTACAGGTTCAGTCCAACTCACTATTGGCTGATCAGAAGTTTTTATCACATAAAAATTATGACCGCCTCGAATCCTGGATCGATGATCCTGAACACTAAAAACATGCAATCCACATCGAGCCAGAGCTTTGCAAAATCCAGCACCACTGGATTCAACTCCCTGACCAGCCTCACCGCCGATGATAATCGTCATATTATTTATTTGCATCGTTTGCTCCTTAATAAGTTTACAATATTGTTAATTATAAACTATTTCTAATATCCAAAACTTTTACAACCTCATCAGGCTCCATGCGAAAAATGCTTCCTTTACCTTCAAAAAATCCGTGTTCCCTGATTAGATGGACATTAAGTTGTGAAAATATTATTTGATTATTCAATTTTTTGTTGAATACTTTAGCAGTTATTTTATGGTGCAAACCATGTTCACCAAAAGGACAGGGCAGCATTCCTTTGCTCCAGAAAATGTTGACCGTAAAATCACCTAAATCGACTTCCTTTTCAAGAGCCTTTTTTCCCTGGTCCATAAAGAATTGGAGACGGTCAGCGATTTCTTCCTTTGTCACTTTTAGTTTAGATAAAGCAAATAAATCTGCCTTAACAATATCGTGAACATGACGAGCATCATCGCCTAGAAAACCGTCCTTTGAAATTTTACCAGGTTTAAAATTAGCAAAGATTTTTGATTCTTGTGGAGTTTGTTTCATTTATTTCCCCAATATAAGTTGTAACTGATCACGAGTTTAAATATATCTCACGCAAAGCTGCAAAATCGCAAAGGTTACGCAAAGAAAAACATGAAAATACTCTTTATTCTTCTAAACCCAAAACTATCCTTTCAATGCCCTCCTTCATAACAGCTACATTGAAGTTCAGAAGAAGCCCTAATTTACTTCCTGTTTGCTGTAAATAAGTTAAAACTTGCTTCTTATATACTGGTGGAATTGTCTCAACTGATTTTAGATCAACAATGACTTTCTTTTCAACCCAGATATCCAAACGATACATTTTATCCCTTACTATTACTTCTTTATATCTCATTGGTAACCAAAGTTGACGATCAAATTTTAAATTCTTTCGTTTAAGTTCATAACAAAGACATTCCTCATAGGCTGATTCCAGCAATCCAGGCCCAAGAATTCGATGAACCTCAATAGCAGCTCCTATAATTTCATAAGACAATTCGTTCTCAGTCATTACGATTTTTCTCTCTGATTATAACTTATTCACTTCTGATTACTTACCTCTACTAACTTTTTTTAATTATCCTCAATCTATAATTATCTTCTTTGCGTTTTCTTTGCGTCTCTGCGGCTTTGCGTGATCATATATTTTTAAATCTGTGATCGATTACCTAAAGATGTTATGCAAAAGGATCAAAAAATATATTATCACTATTAACGCCATATTTTTTAAACACATCAATACAAGCATTGACCATCCCTGGGCTGCCGCACAAATATCCCTGTATTTTAGAAGTATCTTTGTCCTTGAGATATTTTTCTAACGTCTCAGTAATCAATCCAGTTTCTCCCTGCCAATTATCCTCTGCTGCTGGTTGGGATAATGCTGGAACAAATTTAAAATTTTCAATTCTTTTTTGAAGATTAGCCATTTCTTTGGTATAAAATAGATCCTTTTTTGTAACAGCTCCAAAAAAGTAGGTCACCTTGCGTTCTATCTTTCTATTAGCAATATCCTCCAATATAGAAACCATCGGCGCCATACCAGAACCTCCTGCTACCATAATGATTTCTCCTTTTCCGTCACGTAGATAGAAATCTCCCATAGGACCAATGAATTTAACAATCTCCTTTTCGTTAAGATATTGATGCACCCAGGTAGTACAAAAACCTTCGGGAATTAAACGAACCATTAATTCAACATAATTCTTTTCATAGATTGGTGAAGCAATAGAATAAGCGCGAGAGATACTATCTTTTACTCCGTTATAAGGATTCGTATATAACTGTACATATTGTCCAGCTTTAAAACTAATCTGTTTTGGCTCGACAAGCTTTAGCCGTAGAAGTTTAATATCATAAGTTAACTCAATTATACGCTCAACTTCAGCTCTAAATTCTTTGATATTGAATAACTCTTCGGGAATTTCTATTTTTACATCCTGCTTTATTTTTACCTGACAGGATAATCTTATTTTATTTTCAATTTCTTCAGCATTTAAAAGCGGCGCTTCGGTTGGCAATAAAGGACCGACTCCTTCAGTTACTTTGCACTTGCAATAACCACAGGTACCCCGTCCACCACAAGCTGAAGGTAAAAATATTTTCTGACTGTTCAGAGTCGCTAATAAAGTTGCACCGCCATTGACGTTAAGCTCTTTTTCATCATTAATAATTATTTTGCATTCACCATAATTCGCTAAATAGCGTTCTGCAATGACCAACAGAATAGATAACAACCCGCTAATGCCCGCCATGGCGGCGGTTGTAATAAGAATTCTTATAATCATGGTAATTTAGATAATTCTGGTTCTAATTTTTTAATTGTAATCTCTTGTGTTATCGGTAGTGGTTCTGGTTTCTGGATTTTGGAAGATAGATGCATGATTATAAAAATGTAATCCAGCATCGAATATCAAACATCCATTATCCAACATCAAGTATCTTCATTGAATCTGCACGATACCTGAAAATCCGATGAACGCCATTGCCATCAACCCCGAAATAATAAGCGCAATACCAGGACCGCGCAGCGCTGGAGGTATTCTCTGTTCATTGATTCTTTGCCTGATTCCTGCCATTGCTAAAATGGCTAACATCCAGCCTAAACCACTGCCAAATCCAAATAATACACTTTGAATAAAGGTATATTCACGAATAACCATAAATAGTGAGACACCCAAAATAGCACAATTAACCGTAATTAATGGGAGAAAAATGCCCAAATTTATATAAAGCACTTCAGAAAAACGCTCGATGATCATTTCCAATAATTGAACTGCGGAAGCGATGACAATTATAAAAGCAATATAACGCAGATATTCAATGCTTAATGGTTTTAGGATATAATAAAAGACAATATAGTTTAATGCCGAAGTAATTGTTAACACAAATGTAACTGCCAGTCCAAGTCCCAATGAAGTTTTTATCTGAGACGAAACCGACAGAAAAGAACACATCCCCAGAAAATAGACTAATAAAATATTTCCCGTAAAAATCGAAGCGAAAAATATTACCCACGGCGACAGGCTTTCCATTGATAAAATCTCCTACGTAAAATAGTACATCAGTTTTTGTCTAAGAATATTTTAAGAATGGAAAAAAGGAGTATCGGAGTAATGGAATATTGCAAAATTTCATCTCCATCACATACATACTCCAGCATTCCATCAATCCATTACTCCATCACTCCATCTTTCCGATACTTTGCAATTTCTGCCAGTTACGATTTTTTCACCATAGAAATATTATTAGAAATCCAGATAAAAATAGCTAACATAAAAAATCCCCCTGGTGCCATAATCATAAACGCCCATTGAGTCCAGCCATCTGCAAAACCCATACTTCTCATTAATGGATCCATGATAGGAATCCCCAAAATAGTACCAAATCCCAACAGTTCTCTGAAAAAAGCAATAACCAGCAAAACATACATATAACCAATCCCTGACATGACACCATCAAGAAAAGCTATTGCAGGTTTATTGGACGAAGCAAAAGCTTCCAATCTGCCCATGATTATACAATTGGTGATAATTAATCCGACATAAGGTCCCAGCGCTTTGCTTATATTGGGTACTTGAGCTTTGAGAACAATATCAACAATAACTACAAAGCTGGCAATGATCAATGTTTGTACCATCATCCGTACCCTGGCAGGAATGATATTTCGCATCAATGAAATAGTCAGTGCTGAAAAAGCCGTAACAAATGTCAGACCCAATCCCATAATCAAAGTATTTAAGAAAATATTTGTTACAGCCAGAGTGGAACATATTCCTAAAATTTGAACCGTAACTGGATTATTTTTCCAGAGGTCTTCTTTTATTACATCAATTGTTTTGCTGCTGGTCATATTAATCTCCAATATAGCCTCCAATATAACCATCCCGAAGGTTTAAAACCTTTGGGAGGTTATATGTAATAATATGCTCATTATCCCTAATAACCGTAATATAAAAACCCAAATCACTATTGAGCATGGCTAAAACACCGCTAACCGTTTGTGTGGCGCCAGTAATAGCTTGTAAACTATTGGTAGATTGTTCTATATTTGTTTTGTTCTTTTTAGTAACCATTATGACCGCTGGCAAGTTTCGCGGTTTATCCTGAAATCCGCTTAAATCGAGATTACGAAAGAAGTACTTAAATTCGGATTCAATTATTCTGGCGCCTAAACCAGGTGTTTCCACTTGCTCAATAAAATCAATACCCACCATTTTTTTAAAATCTGCAGATACAACGCCAAAGGCTGTTATTGTACCCCACAATCCTTTACCTTTTAAAGGAAAACCGTAAGCAACAATTTCTCCTTTTTTATTTATTTGAAAAAAGATATCAACAGAATCCTTCCAGGACAGGAAGCTGTTCTTTAATAATTTTTGCTGGTCTGGAGTAATTGGCAGTCTAATTTTTTTTATTTGCTTTTTAAAATTTTCTTCAATTTTTTCCTCATCCCAGAAAATATCATTAATTGTACTGGTGGATGGTAATCTGTTTTCATCAACATTATCAGGCAAAATATTAAAGGCATATAAAATTGATTTATATCTTTGCATCTCTAAATTATTGGCGATTCGTTCTTTAGAAGATTCATTAATAAACGCCAGAATCGAAATAAAGAAAATTGTTAAGATTACCATAAAGCTAATTGTAAAAAGAAATTTTTTCATAATATTTGTGAAAATTTTTATTCTTTTTTAGCTGCTTGAAAATTCTTTACCCCATAATCAATTATTGGGGCAAACATGTTAGCCAATAAAATAGCAAACATCAGACCTCCAGCGAATAAAGAAAATGATCGGATAATAACGGTTAATGTACCAATAATTATCCCATACAACCAGCGTCCTTGATTTGTTTTAGCAGCAGAGACTGGATCAGTAACCATAAAAAATCCGCCTAACACAAGACCACCAGATAACAAACCGAAAATTGGTTCAGCTACTTTCGTTGGAATTAATAAATGAAATATTGTTTGCACCACCAAAAATGAAGCAAAAAAGCTCGCCACAATTTTCCAATTGGCAATCTTTTTAATAACTAAATACAATCCACCGACTAACAACAACAGGACTGATGTCTCGCCGATAGAACCACCGCCGATAAAAGTAATTTCACCAAGTTTCTCGTATTGTCCATTAATATTCCCCAGGAATAGCTGCCAATAATTTGGCAAATTCGCTGCACCATCTCGAAAAACAGACATCGGTGTTGCAGATGTAATAGCTGAAAGATAGTCAGTAACGGCGGAAAATTTCCAGACGGCAAATCCGCCAGGAAAGTCAGAAAAATTTGCGGCTGGCAGCCAACTATTTGTCATTTGAATAGGAAAAGTTATATAAACAAAAGCCCGTCCAACCAGAGCAGGATTGAACACATTATTTCCAAACCCGCCAAATGCCATCTTGCCAAAAGTTATGCCAAAAACTGCGCCAATGATAACCATATAAAACGGAAGCGTCGGCGGTAGGGTTAATGCATACAACACAGCCGTTACATACACAGCTTCCGAGACCTTTCCCTTTTTACCCCGAACAAACATCCATTCAGTTAACACACACGTAACTATCGAAAGAACGACTATTGCCAAACTTATCCAGCCGAAAAAATATACTCCTCCAACAACAGCAGGTAATAAGGCAGACACAACTGTACGCATTGCTTTTTGCTTTTGAAAAGAAAGTTTAAAGTGCATAACTATCCTATATTTTCAATCTGAGCCATCCGCTGCAAAAAAACATCGTGCGCTGAAGCGCAGTGAAAAGTCAAATGTGAAACGTAAAAACAGTTTTTCTTCCGAACCGATGCTATCACTTCGAGTGATAGCATCGGTAAAACCACTTTGCATTATTTGTTAACGATGGTTTGAAATTTACTAATAAATTATTCAAGTTCCTCAAACTCATCCTTACCCACACCACAAACAGGACACGTCCAATCATCGGGCAAATCTTCAAATGAAGTTCCTGGTGCTATGTCATTATCAGAATCACCTTTTTCGGGATCATAAATATAACCGCACGCTGTGCATTCGTATTTTTTCATTGTTTTTTCTCCTCAGATTTTAAGTTAAGTACTTAGCTTCGTGAATTGAATAAGTAATTACGTAATTAGGTAATCAGGTAATAGAATGGTTGAGTTACAACGCATATTCCTAATTACCCAATCCACTAATCACCTGTAACCTATGAAACTTTGAAATTCCGATACAGTAAATTAGTTGAACACAATAAAAAAATTAAGCAGGATATTTCCCAGAAACATAGTCTTTCAAATATTTATTTTCCACATGGATATCCTGCAATTGTGCTTTAACAACATCTCCAATAGATACAATACCACAAATTTTTTTATTTTTAATTATTGGCAGATGTCTAATTCGATTTTTTGTCATTATCTTTTCCACATCTTCGATATCATCTTCAGGAGCACCGACAATAATTTCTGTGCTCATTATCTGTTTGACTTTGGTTTTCTTAATCCCTTCACACACTCTGAAAGCTTCCATTAACACATCTCGGGCTCCAATAATACCCGCTGGATCGCTATTGTCATTTAACACCAGCAATGATCCGACTTTATTTTCAGCGAATAAAGCCATTGCCTCAAAAACTGTCTTGTCTTCGTGTACCGAAACTACTTTAGAACCTTTTTCTGTTAAAATGTCCTGAACTTTCATAATTATTGCTCCTTTTCGTAAAATTTTAAATACTGCTTACTTCCCAGGAATACCTGGCGCTGTTAAAGCTTTGATACTCGTTAAGGGTTGTTTTTTCATGTTATGCACCACAGGCACTTCCTTCAGTCGCCTGTGAATACAGGCATCTCCTAACTATTTGTTATTGATTAGATTGCCACATTCGCAGTAATGACAGACAAACTAAAATTATTACCCTTAACGATTAGAGATTAAAAATTCGTTCTTTTGATACGTCTTTATTTCGTCTATTTAGTATTTCTATTTTTTATTACATCGGCCAAAATTTGTTATCATACCAAACACTTTCTTTGAGCTCATTATCCAAATCACTCAAAAATTGCAGGTGCGTTTTTTCCCAGAGAGAAAGCCAATTATACAATTCTTTTTCCAGATCATTATCAGTTGCTACGGCTCGTTCAGAATAAAATTTCACTGCATTTTGTTCCATTGCCATTGCGGCAGAAATGGCAGCCGCTTCGTAACTTGCAGCAGATATTTCCTGTTTAATTTTCTCGGTCAAAACAGACGCTGAAATTTTCTTTGGATTTGTTTCATATGTAATATTTGAGAGTTTGCCCTTCTCAACTAAACTCTTATAATGGTTTGAAAGCACTTCAATATGATTTTCTTCTTCTTCCGCCATCGTCTCAAAAACTTCTTTTACGCCATCATTATTAGTTTGGCTGGCAACATTTTCGTAAAACGCCTTTCCTTTACGCTCAAAAAGGATAGCGCCCTTAAGAATTTCTAATGTTTGATTTTCAGTCATATTTTTCCTCTTGATTAAGTTGTGTTAATTTAAAAAAAAATATATAAAATTACAACTAAAATTTCATCTTAAAACTTTAAATAACTGTTTAGCTTATTTTTAATCGAAATAAATAAAAAAATGAATAGCAACTTATTTACACAAACTTTTTAAGCGGATACTTTACTTTTTCGATACAAATGGTGTTAAGGGGTATAAAAATTACTCATGTACATACTATATGTAGTATGTAATTTATTTTCCTATTCTGACGTTATTTTATGGTTTGTAGCATACTTTTTATCAAGCCGTAACGTTCGAGTTAGAATAAGTGGGATCAAGGAATTTGTACAATATCTATAACTTCCAATATTTTATACAGTTAGCTCTTTGTACAAATTTCTCAACTCTATCTGCAAAAAACAGCTATTTACGTTCGAGATGACAATTCTTCTGAAATAATCAATTCCATAAGAATTAAGTTAATTACTATATATTGTGGTTACATGAGTAAACTTTATACCCCCAATGGTGTTTTTAACATCCCCACAATCGTTTGCCAATGAGGATCACTCAAGCCTTCCACACCATAGATAATTTCTTTTGGATCTTTTCGTATTTTGAAAGTTTTCGCTAACCTGTCCCACCAGGAAAAAATGGTTCCATAATTGGTATTAGATTCTTCCTTAATATTTGAATGATGAACCCAGTGCATCCAGGGCGTTATAAAAACTGTGCGGATTCTTTTATCCCATTGATACGGCAAAAAAAAGTTGCTATGATGGAAATAAATTATTGGCAGCATAATCATTTCGTACAAAATAATTTCAAACGTCGTCATTCCTAAAAGTATAATAATTCCAAAGCGGAGAAATGACGAAATGATGAGTTCTCCAATATGAAATCTTAACGCTGTTGTAACATCCATGGCTGGATCGCTGTGATGCATGCGGTGGAAGCGCCATAAAAAAGCTATTTCATGATTTAACCTGTGCCAAATATACATCCAGCCATCAAAAAGAAAAACAATCAGCATTAACCGTAAAATTAGTGGTAAATTTATTTGATAAAACAGCCCCCACTGTTTATCTGCGGAAAACGTAAAAACAATACTTACCATTGAAGAAAATAAAAGTATTAATGCTACACTATTGAAAATAATAATAAAGAAATTCCTCCCCGCATGTTTCCAGCGGTCTTTGGTATTGGCAAACAGGGGTAACAAAGTTTCCAGTCCAATTAGGATAAAAAATACGGTAATTGATATTGCGTATTTGGCTATTTGCATAACAATCCTTTTTCTAAATTTAATTTTTGCTGATCAAAAAATCATCATAATATGCTTCAGCCTTTCCACCGGTATTATCACTATCACTCATAATAGCGATTGCACCGGCTTTGGGCGGCTCTTCTTTAAAAAGACGTTTGTAATCTTCGTAAACGTTTCTTTTTTCGCTGATCCATTTACCCAGATTATCACTTCCACTTTCAACAGCAATCATAACGACATGTCTTGGCAACCACGGATTGGGGTGGCTTTCACCTTTAGATAACTTTTTTGCCCAAATATAGCTAATCGTTCTCGTATTCCATTTTATAAATTTGGGAAATACAACATAAACCCGGGCACCATAATCGTCTGTTTCTTTTGAGTTCACATCACCTTTTTTAGGTAATTGAAGTACTTTCCAGCGCCAGTTTAAATATTGCCAATCCTTTACATCAATTTTAATTTTTTTATAAAGCCCCGAAGCAGCGCTGTCTGCAATGGCGTGTAACACAAAATTTGAATTTTCTTTTTCAATTGAATATTTTGTATTGCCGACAAAACTTTTTTCTTCCCAACCATCAATTTTCTTTTCTTTTGCAGAATTTGCAGAAAATTTATCGATTATTTTAATCTTTTCTTGTGCGCTGGAAAGAGTGGATAAAGTTATTATCAGCAAAAATATTTTCAATGTAAATCGATTCATTATCATTATTTCATTTTTCAAAAAATTTTATTTTAATCATCATTTATTATTTGCAGCGGAACGAAAAATTTTTCTCCAAAGGGATTTCGACAAGATATTCCCAGTTTTTTATATATTGCTACAGGAATGCCAATATCTGCTAAGAAAAGCTTGCCCGAGTTTCCATTTGTCAATCCTGTTTTGGGAAACGCCAATGTAATTGTCCCCATTGTCTTCACAAATTCTCCCGGTTTTTTTCCGGATGTGGAATCGATGCCTGAGGGCATATCAAGTGAGAAAATTTCTGCTTTTGAATTGTTTGCCCATTCAATCAATTCAAGAGTTCTCCCTCTCGGCGCGCCCTTCAAGCTATAACCGATGAGTGCATCGATAATGAAATCATGTTTTTCTTGTTTCAATTTTTCAAAGACAATTTCTTTGCCGCCTGCTGCTGAATATATTTTTCTCTGAAAAGACGACACATCAGATAATTTATCCGAATTTGAAAGACAGAGTTTTACGTTTACTTTTCTATTAGCTAAATGTCTCGCCGCGCAAATTCCACCACCGCCATTTCCACCCGTTCCCGTCAAAACGACAATGTTCGCTTTTTTCCATTTTTCTAATACACTACCAATGGTAATTAGCGCCAAACATCGTCCGGCATTTTCCATCATTTGAAAAAGATTTGGACCCGTTTCTTCCATGGCGATACGATCGATCTCCAGCATTTGATCTGCTGTTACCGCCAGGACTTCAAGACCATTTGTTGTTAGAAATTTTTTCATACTATCATTTTTTATTTTTGTTGAATTTATTCAGTCAAAGATATTTTCCCGCGTCTTTATCCAAATACCATTCTAATATTCCATTTTCAGGTTTTACGAGTGCAGCAGGAAATTTCTCACTCATCTTTTCATTCATCACGATCTTCCTCAAAATTTCAGCCTTGCCCTCACCTGTAACCAAAAAAGAAACTCTTTTTGTTTTATTTATAACTGGCAAAGTCAATGTAATTCTTTCCTGCCCGCTTATCGGATGTTTAGCAACCGAACATATTGTATGTTTCTTAATAATTACATTTGAGTTGGGAAAAATGGATGCCGTATGCCCATCATCTCCAAGTCCTAAAAATATCCAGTCAAATTTTGGAAACTCTGAATTGTTAAATGGCACTACTTTCTTAATTTCTCTCGAATAATTTGTTACTTCAATAAACGGATTTTCTTCACCATGAATTCTGTGAATATTTGTAAGTGGAATTTCGATATGATCTATCAGCGCTCTTTTTGTCATTCCAAAATTACTCTCTTTATCATCCGGTGGAACGTTTCTTTCATCTCCCCAAAATAAATGAATATTGTGCCATAAAATATTTTTATTAAATTTAGAATTAACCAAAGTTTCAAGAAATAATTTGGGAGTATTACCTCCGGATAAAGCAACGTAAAATGATTTTCCATTAGCAGCAGAATTTCTAACCGCTATTTGAAATTCATTTGCTAATGATTCTGCCAGAATTTGTGTAGTTTCAAATATTTTAATTTCAGATTTCATGGCTATATCTCTTTATGTTCACCTTTTTTAATTAATTCTTCACAAGTATTATACCAATTTTCGTCCGCATCATCAAACAGTTCATTGGCTTTTTGAGGCCCCCAGAAACCTGCTGAATAACCATAAACTTTGATTTCAGGATTATTTTGCCATGTTTCAATAATTGGTGTTATAAATTCCCAGCATGCTTCAACTGCATCTGCGCGGGCGTATAAAGTTGCATCACCCAACATACAATCTAGTAACAGGCGCTCATATGCTTCGGGCAGGGACTCACCTCCAAGGTCAGAATAATGAAAATCCATATCAACAGTTTCTATATTGAACCCTGAGCCCGGCTTTTTCATGCCAAATTTAAGCGAAATGCCCTCATTCGGCTGAATTCGAATGATCAATTGGTTATCGCTAATGCCGCTGGTTTGCTCATTTCTAAAAAGAGAATACGGCGTATTTTTAAAATCAATGACAACTTCAGTTACGCGCATGGGTAATCGCTTGCCTGTTCTGACATAAAACGGCGTGCCGGCCCAGCGCCAATTATCAATGTAAAATTTCATTGCCACGAATGTCTCTGTCTTTGAATTTTGCGCAACGTCTTTTTCATCCCGATAGCCCGGCACTTTTTTTCCTTTTATCACTGCTGGCAAATACTGTCCACGAACAACTTGTTTCGCTACATTTTCCGGATTAATGGGACTTAATGATTGAAATATTTTCACTTTTTCATTTCGGACAGCATTAGCATCAAACTTTGAGGGCGGTTCCATGGCGATCGTCGCTACAACTTGAAGCAAATGATTTTGTATCATATCCCGAATGGCTCCGGATGTGTCATAGTAGCCACCGCGATCTTCGATACCAATGGACTCGGCTGTTGTCACCTCAATATGGTGAATGTAATTTCTGTTCCAGAGCGGCTCAAAAATACCATTAGAAAACCGCAATGCCAGAATATTTTGTACGGTCTCTTTTCCCAGGTAATGATCAATACGATAAATTTGATCTTCTGTGAAAATTTTCAACAGATGCCTATTTAATTCTTTCGCTGACGCCAGGTCATAACCGAATGGTTTTTCCAGAACTATCCTTTTCCAGCCTTTGCCATCGTTCTGCAATTGCAAACCGACTTTTCCTAAATTTTGTGAAATTACTTCAAACAAAACCGGTGAAGTTGCTAAATAATAAATAAAATTATTGTTGCTCCGAACCTGCTTATCCACTTCTTCTAATTTTGATTTCAGACTTACAAAGTCGGTTTCGTTCTTTGCGTTAGTTTGCGCATAATAAATAGTTTTTAAGAAATGCGCAGTTTGATTTTTTTTAGCTTTCTTTTTTGAATAAAAAGTATTTAATGACTCAAGCATTTTTTCGCGAAAATAATCGTGCGTATGTTCAGAACGACCTGTGCCAATTATGGCAAACCTGTCGGGCAAAAGATTTCTCAAATATAAATCAAACAGCGCCGGCATCAACTTTCTTTTTGTTAAATCGCCGGAAGCGCCAAATATGGCTATGATACAATTTTCTGGTTTGTGCATGATTTAATTCCTGTTAATTTTTTTTACTGAAAAAGTAATAGTTTTGCCCTTAATTGTTTTGCCATTTTTTTATTCAGAGTTTAAGTTTCTTTAAAGTGCCAGAGATTCGTCAAAAATCAACGAACCTAATTTTGTATGAGAAACTTTTGCTCCCCACCCAGGATTCCCGATAAAAACATTCGGGAATGACTCCCAGCCTTCAAAATTTAAGGAGTAAATTCAAGTTTCTTTATAATTACATTGTTTTTAAATCTTCAAGCCCTGGTCGCAAAAGACGCTTTCAGCTTAATTTTTCCAATGTCTCATCCCTTTTTCGCCGGAGACGATTACATCAGTCGCCAAATTTGACAGCTAATTCTGCTGTTTGTTTTGAACCGGGAATTCCGGCGATTGACTTAAGCTGATTACTTTTTATTCGACTCCCAATTTCTTGTAACGCAAAAAAAGTGGTGCTACCGCTTCCTAATCCCAGGATCATGCCGGAATACACAAAATCAACTGCATGGAGAACGGCTGCTTTTTTAAGACTTTTTATACTTTTCACCTAATATTCAATGTGTTTAAGATTTCGTCTGCACCAACGTGCCATCCAGATCAAAAATAACTGCCTTAATCATAAAATTATTTCTCCCAAAGTCAAAGCTGCAACTAAAATAAATAGTATGCCCAATCCGCGTTCAAATATTGTTTGGGGAATTTTACGAGAAACAAAAGAGCCTAATTGTGCGCCAATAATCACACCCGGTACTGTAAAAATTACAATATTTAATACAGTCTGTAAGGTGGTGCCACCATAATTAACAAATTTATAAAAATGTCCTGCAGAGGCAAAAAGGGCAGTCACCGCAACGACAAATACACTTGTCGCCACTGAAACAGCGCTGGGAACGCGGCAGCGCTGTAATAGAAAATAGCCGTTCACCTCTCCCAGCCCTGTTGATATCATTCCCACAAACAAACTTCCAAGCCCGGCAAACAGGCGACCAACTGAACGATTGCAAACAGTGTAGCAGATTTTCTCATTACTTCTTGTGACAAGACATGTTTCAGGATTTTCACTAAATTCCAATTCAATATTGCGATCAATTTGCTTCACTTCTTTTGGTTCAGGCGTTCTTAAAAAACTGGCAGCGATGGCAAAAAGTCCCATTCCCAAAATAGTTTTCAAAATTTCAGCGCTCACCTGCGCCGAAGCCCAGGTGCCGATAAATGCCATGGGGATAGTTGCTGCTAATAAAGAGAATCCCAATTTATAATCGTTCAATTTTTTGTGAGCATAAGCATAAACGCCGCTGGCGAATCCGAAGACTTCTGTAATCAAACCGGTGCCAATAGCAATTTCCGGCGACAGCCCCAAACCGAGCATGAAAAACGGAGAAAAGAAAGTCGCTCCGCCCACACCCGACGCCATTTCCACGGTGGCGAATAAAACAGAAACAGGAAAAACATACCAATATTCAAAGCTCATATTAAAACCTATACATTAACGACTCTGTTGATTTAGTCCCGAAAACCCTCCCGAAGGTTTCTGAAATAACTAAATAGTGTTTGATCGAAAACCCCATAATTGCAGATAAAATAATAATTAAGTTGCTCCCATTTCAGATGAAAAAGTTTATTTTTTTCAATATTTCTCTT
>Ga0075123_10000749_pt1 | contig 16744 bp, 10 predicted proteins | sample AntAceMetag02UKX_FD_69808 | JGI IMG/M metagenome (GOLD analysis project Ga0075123, IMG submission 69808) | Saline lake microbial communities from Ace Lake, Antarctica - Antarctic Ace Lake Metagenome 02UKX | ecosystem: Environmental > Aquatic > Non-marine Saline and Alkaline > Saline | place... | reverse complement strand
CTTTATTAAATCGATTGCTATAAAAGACTTACTAAACCCAAAGTTTAAAAGCTTGAATATTTCTTTTCCTTGCAAAATAACCTTTTCCCAATTCGCACTATAAGAGTAAAAATACATAAATCTCAGCTTAATTTCAAGCAACTTATCTGGCTCAAAAACTCGTTTACACAGCAAATCATATCTTTGCTTTGCTGCATCTTCCCTCTCGCTAATAAACTCGCACTGCATATAATCAAGTTGTATATCCAGCTCATTTTTATAATTTCGGCCATTCAACAAATGCTCACATAACTTAAAAATGCTCAGCGCATAATCAAAAGCTTGAACATCTTTTGCAACATTAGCAGATTTGTATAAAACCTTAACCCATATATCATTATTATCCGCTTCTAGCATTACAAGATCAGCATTCAACAGCAACTCAGTTATGATGTCACTATTCCTAAGAAGAAAATCAGGATCAGAATTTTCGAAAATAGCCTTCAAGATATTATAGTTCATCACCAACTGCTGTTCTCTTGATTGAAACTTATAAACAGTCTGAAATACAATATCATGCATAAAACTGACTACCACATCATTTTCATCATAATTACTACTCTCCTTATAAACAAAAGCCAAAAGATGCAATTTCTCAATCAGCTTATTTACGTTGTAATTTTTCAAGTTAACAGCTCTGTTTAATAGGTCGAGTGAAACTCTTCCTCCAAAACAAGAGATAATATTTAATAAATGCTTATCCTCATTTTCAAGCTCATGCAATTTTACTTCAAGCATCTGTTCAATATATTTTGTAAGCTCAAGCTTTCTCATTTTCTCAGAGTCCACAACCCAAGCTTTCTGCTTTTTAGAAAAAACAATCATATCGTTTTGAATAAATTGATTTATGATAAGACTAATATAAAATGCGTTTCCACCTGAAAGTGTTTGAATGAGCTTAATTAAGTAATCAAAATTATTGATTCTATCAGAATAAATTTTAAAAATAAGTTCCCTAATGTCATCATCAGAAAGCGGCCCAAGTGAAATAGTATTTGGACAAAAAGCAATCAAATCATCATAATTTTCCGCGCTGTCTCTAAATGAAAAGATAATATAAGCATTAATCTGCCGTTCCTTACAAATCTCCCCAACAAACTGGCTGCTAGTCCCGTCTGCCCATTGCATATCATCAATAAAGACAACAAGCGGAAAAAGTATCTTTGCAGAAATCTGAAGAAAATGACCGAACGCTTGGAAGGTTTCATCCTTGCTTGCCTTTATAGATTGGCTCACTGCCCGATGTTCAAAAACATGGGATGCCAAAGGACTAAGCCTCATAAGCGCACTCATATCGTTTTTGAGTTCTTGATTAAATTGATTTTGAACGAGTAAAAATGACGCTTTAGGGAGAGTTAAAACGCGTTTGAAAATTTTATCAGTAATATTAGAAAATAAGGAAAAGTTATCTTTGCTATATTGTTTGAATTTATGTTTGATTATGATTGCATTATTGTTCTTAAAATAAGGTTCACAATGAGTAAACAAATAGGTCTTGCCGCTTCCAGCCCTTCCTGTAATTGCATACGTACCCATTCCACCATTTAAAACATGCTCAAATTGGTCTTGAATTTGAGCAATTTGGTTTTGTCTACCAACAATCAACCCATCAGTTTCATCAGTTCGTATTCTTTTGTCTTTACTCAGATCCCCCACAGAAAACCACCTTTTGTTGCGCGAGCTTTGCAATTATTATACATTTTATGGCTATCTTTATCAAGCTTATACGCTACTGTTGCTCCTTAATTTTAAACCATAATCACTTAAGAATGGATAATAGTGCACAAAATATCAGGTACTCCTTCAGCTTGAATCGCAAAATATTGTTGCCTATTTCCTTTTTACTTAAAAGAGTCGCAAAAAATTGCAACTCTCATATAGCAAGAATTTAGCCATCTAAATTAAAACTTCATGAATTTTACTATCAAAATCTTCCGATAATATTATCAATAAACCAATGTGAATAACTACAAACTTAATTACTCATTCATGATAAAGCATTTTTTACCCAAATTGATTAACACTTTCTTGTGATTTTGAAGCTATCAGCACTAATAACCATATACCTCCAACAATCGGCACAAAGGCAATAAATACCCATGACCCTTGTTTACCGATATCGTGTAATCTTCTAACCAAAAGCCCAAGCATTGGAAGCAACATGCTAAGTAAGAACAACCAAAGTAATGATGCAAATATCCAATAAATCGCTCCCATACCCGTCACCTCAACAATAAGAGAAAGGAGTACAAAGAAAGCCGCTTGGAATATAATAATAATCAACCAAAACAGCCAGAACTCTCTCCTATTTGCTCTTCCATCAAAACATACATACCTGTTTGTTAATACATCCACAAAATTATTTAACATAAACTACCTCCTATTTTATCCTTTTAAACTCAATCATATTTGAGCATGGCACACCATCTAACGAATCATATGTATATAGCATATTGTCTTTAACAAAATACACGCCACTTGACATATACACTTTTCCTCTTAGTTCTTCTTCATACCGATACACATATAGAAAATAACCATCGGGGTCTGCAATCCATTCCGTATCAGTCCCATCATCCCATTTATACTCATCGCTATCGAACGTTTGGTACCTTCTTTTAGTATTGACTAGTCCGCTAGAAAAAAACTTTTTCGTGTCGCCCATATCGCTGTTAGCAATTGTCGGAAATCCAGCTAAGTTAACAACCGTTTCAGGCATAAACGTATTGCCCGTGCTTTCCCAAAGCGCCCCCTCAATATATGCCTCAATATTTTTTACCATACCATCTTTATCGACAGTATTTTGATAATCATAGTCACTCTTGTAATCCAACACCTTTTCACACGTTAAACTAAAACCTTCCCAAACTCCATCCCAAGCAATAATCATGATCGGTGTTTGCTCATCATGATAAAGCTTCATCATATTTTCACCGTCAATTTTCAGCGTTTGTGCATCAACAACCACGAATTTGTGATTGTTTGTCTTTGGCTTATCATCTTCTGCACGCGTATAAACCTGCAAAGTGCCATCATCAAAAAATTCAAAACCATATACGGTATCATCATAAAGCCCTATCCATTTGCCTTCAATTTTGTTTGTTACAACCAACGGATCATCGGGGCTAATAACAGCATTAAACCCAAAATTGTCTACTTCATTAAACGACTCATAATACTCCCCATTATCAATAATATAAAAACCATCAAAGTCTGGGTCTTTTGCAACACCAATGGTATTATTCGCATCGCCATTCAGAATAATCGTGTTTTCATTCATAAAAACATAATCATATGTTTCTTCGACAATCTCGCCATTTGCAATTTGCACCAAAGAGAGCATCGTGCCATCAGCTTTGAACTCATAGCCAAAACAATCGTCTTGCGTAATGCACTCCCATTTGCCAATGATACCACCGGGCGTTGGTATGGTTGGTGTTTCATCAATTCGTTCAGTTTCTATCTCAACGTCAGGATTAAATACTTCTTCGTTATATAACAGAACATCAATAATATCCAAATCCGTTCGCCTACACACAACAAAGTCGCTGATTTGCTCCTGTCCATCAAACGTAGCAATCAATAACTCGCCATCATATAGTTCACCCTGAATATACTTGTCTTCTGGTGGTTCTGATGGGAGAAACACAACAAAATATCCATCACGAAATGCGCCATAATAAAACTCATCGGCTAACACCGCCCCTGTTTGATCTTTTGCAATCATATGCGTATCCATATTGTTGTCAATAACCACATATGTCGTAGAATTCTCGTCATATGTTTTGATATCATCTGAATCAACAATTTCTTTCATCCCGATTGCTTCCCATACGCCAACATAGTCAGCATCAATCGTTTCTACCGTTGAAGAAAAGGCATTAATATACCAAAATACGAGCGCACCAACGATCAAAATGCACGAGAATAGGGCTATTAATACAATTATTAGCCCTTTGCCTTTTTTCTTTTGATTTCCTTCATTATTTTTCATATCTGTTAACTCCCATAATATTCAGTCGTGACGCTCACTATACATAAACTGTTTTATATCTTTTAATTGTCATGGCATCTATCTTTCTCTAAATACATACTTATGTGTAAAAACTTGACTCAGCATAGTCAAGTTTTCATCTTCTTTTTTATACTTGTGATTAAAATGATAAGTTTCCTCACAGCAGACAAACCAAACTTGACCCGCAATTGGAGGCGTCTCATGCGCTTTCGTTGTATGCGTGCGATATGGCTTCACTTTGATGGTTTCAATATCTGAATATCGCAATGCCATAGTCTCACTGTTTTGTGCCATTAGTTCCTCTTTTGATTTTTCCATAAAACCATTCGTAAAATCTTCCCAATATTTTTCTGCGAATTCGCCCCGCTTAAATAGTTTAATCTTATTTTCCTTGATCAAACGTTTAATCTCTTTTCTAAGCTCTTTCTCGGTGCTCTTTTCAATAAACGTTATGATAATTGAATCTTGAAAAAAGCTCGCATAACAAAGCTGCATATTTTTACTAAGTCTCATCATTGCTATTGCATTAATATTCATAATTTATTACCCTCATCATTATTAAATATATTCCATCTTCATTAGATCGTTCTAAATCATTATTGCTTTTTATATATACCATTAACTAGTGACACAATTTCATTATCAACTATATCATTGGGATGAACACCCTTTGAATTACCTGAATCTCCATCTCTTCCATCTTCCATATAAATAATGTCAACATAATAAATATAACCCCATTCATTCCAGCCATCATTTGGAATAATCTTATAATAGTAAGTATCTCCATTAGTCTCTGATGTTCCATCATCAAAATAAATAACACAATACTCATAACATGTTCCATCCGAAGAGAATCGCATACCCTCTTTAACCTTACGAGCTTCACTCCAAACAGCAAACTCCCCAGAAATGCTTGGGGCTTCTCCCGTTATTGGCTCAACAGGTGGCACTTCATCAGTCGTTATCACAACACTATCCTCAAACAATAATTCGCCATCGGATATGACCTGAACCGTAACGGTATCCGTCCCAGCATTTGTATAGTGTACACTAATAGCCGATCCTTCAAGCGTTGTTCCTCCAAGTGACCAAACATAGTTCACTCTTTCCAAATATGGCTCAACTTCAAGAAAGATTTCTTCTCCAACTTTTGGATTTGTATTGCTTACAGTCATTCTAAAGTCAGCTACCTGCTGAACATCGATATTGTATTGACCTTCCCCAATAGAAATTTTCTCAACGCCATTATCCAAAAAGATCGTCACTGTAATCGTATAGTTTCCAGCATAATCATAATTACACGTAAGCGTTCGATCTCCTAAAATCCCATTTCCATCGCCTACATCCCAGCCAATTTCTACTTCGTTAAAGTTTATATCTTTTCCAGACACAGTAAACTGTACGTTCTCATCAATACTTGGCTTATTATTCGTACAACTGATCGAAACATCATAACGTTCGACATATACTTTTGTGGTTGCACTGCCGATCAAATTTTCGTCTTTGTCATAAACATCAACCGTTGGATAGTGATACCCTTCTGTGTAATATGTCTGAGAAATTTTATGATCTACTATCCCTTGATCTCCTGCCACATTGTCAGCAGTCCAATAATAGATCGCATCCGTCACTTCATTAACCGCAAGTTCAAACGACTCGCCGATTTTCACCGTATTTTTATTTGCAATTAAACTCAAATTTCCGACAACCTCATTAGGATTATCAGCAACAGGTGTCGCTGTCGCTGTCGGATTTTGCTTCTGTTCATTTAAGCTAGATACGCCATAATCAATCCCATTATGCACTAAAGTCGTTAACTCATTCGTTAGATATCCTTTAGCAAACCGCCCCAATAATATCTCTTTTACTGTGCCAGAATCAAACACAAGGTCATCAGCTAAGTGAAGCCCTTCATCACCTAACGCTTTCGCTTTAAACGCACCAACTGTACTATAAATCTCAAATGCGCCCTGTGCAAGATCTCCAATTGTTGCATTGGGATTAGCGATCCTTGCTGTGCCTTTAGCTAAACCAGTAAAGTTGCCCGCAGCAACATTTCCCATATTCCCAAGTATATCTGCGAAAAGTGTTGAGTCAGAATTAATTCCCGTTACCATTTCATTTGCATCACCAATCAACACATCAAAGATGCTACCGATATTGCCCCAACCTTCCTTAACTGTATTCTCGAACCCCTCTAAGCCATCAATGATCTGTTTTGCCTCTTTTCCATCATCAGTTTGGATTGTTTCCAACCGATCAATTATTTCAGTTGACTGACTATTAATATCGTTCGCAATATCACCTGCGCTATTGCCATAGTATTTTCCTAGTGCATACCTAGACGCACGATAGGATACATCACCCACGGCTAGACCCATGACATTCACACTTGTCCTAACAGTGTTAACTGCCGAACTCGCACCAGACCACGTTGCACTTGCAGCGTCAGATAGTGTCGACCATATTCCGCTTGGTCTTGCTTTTAATACTGCATTCTTCGCTGTTGCTGATACATTGATTGAATTACCAAAATTTGATCCATTCGCCGCATGAGCAGTCACCAATAAGGGATTATCATTTAACGCATAATAGCTATAATCATGTTCCAACTGATAAGCCTTCAGTTTCGTTTCAAGTACTGGCTTAAATGCTGATGCAAATCCAAGAAACTGTCCTGCCGCAATAGCACTATTCGTTAAATCACTCCTTTGAACTTTAGGTGATTCTTGAGCTAATTGAATGTCCCGCAAAACATACGGCATATCATTTTCGATATATGTAAGGTTTTCGATCGCAACTTCTGTTTTTGCAATATCAATATAAACGAGTAAGTCGTCAATTGACTGTGTACATGAATTCATATAGGCGATATTGTCATAGAGTTTAGGATCAGAAAGAATTTTCTTGATATCAAGTAAATTATCCTTAATTTCGTATGAACCATTCTCATAATGATTATTATAAAGCGTTGAACCCATCATAGCCAGATATGCTACTTGCGTAGAAAGACATTCACCCGCTTGAATCGAACTCACTGTTTTCATACTCACAATATCCGCAAACGCCATATCGTTTTGTTGCTTTTTAATCTTGCAAAGTTCATACATTTGCATGCTTGCTTCAGATACACTTTGCAAACTTTCAATATCACGCAACAACTCAGTTTCAGTAAGATAGTTTGTTGATTCTTGTTGGTCACAAAGTTGTGCCGTTTCCATCACCAAATCATTAAGCTTTTTCGTTTGTTTTTGAACTTTATAAAACTTATTCATGAGCAGATCAGAAGCATCCAAGCTATCTTTAATCAACACGCTCATATAACCAGCAAATGCCCTATTTTTGTCTGTCGGTGTATCTGCATTCACATAATAGTAAGGCGAAGCAAAGGCTAACTGTCCAATAGATGGGTAATTCCCAAGTTCATTCACCTCATACTTTGCTAACCTTTTTACTTTTGAAGCGCTCGATAATATAATTGTGAATAAAAGAACAACGACTAATGCTGCTGTAATTAATGCTTTCATCTTGATTTTTTTGGTTTTATACAGCTTAGTTTTCTGTTCCTTAAAATTTATATTAGGCTCAGAAATAACGCTCGCCGTCTCAACCACATTTTCAGACGTTGCAATATTAAACATCTGTATATTCGGTCTTTCATTATAAAGCTTTCCTTGCGCATAATAAAATGTACTGTCACCAATTCTAATTTGGTCGTTATTATTAAGGTTTTGAATTGAAATCTTTTGACCATTTACGAACGTGCCATTTGTCGAGTCATTATCTATGATCATAAAACGATTGTTTTGTTTCTTGATGATCGCATGATTACTAGAAACCGTCTGCGCTCCAAGTTTAAGCATATACGTTGCATTTGAACCGATCGTGCAAACCCCATCTGATAAATCAAAAAAATGAGTTTGTACAGGATTTTTCGAACTATTTTCAGCAACCTTTTTACCATTAATTATTATGTCATCACTACTAAAAATAAGCTTACCGTCGATATATTTTATCGTTACAGAGCCAATGCTAATAACATCGCCATTACTCACATATTGCGTGCTTACTTTCTGCCCATTAATGAACGTCCCATTCGTCGAGCTATTATCAATGACAAGCATCCCTTTTTCATCTTTTTTCATCATCGCATGATGAGATGATACTGACTTTTCATTGATCATAATAATATTGACACCATTTCTTCCAATGGTTATCGCTTCATTTTCTGTAATTTTATACTCTATCACTTTTCCACCTCATCATATCAATCGATTCTCAACATAAACAAACGTCTGCTGGTCGGCAGAACGAATCATAATAACCAGCAGGCATCTTGCACCTTATATTTATTCTTTAATTAAGTAAAACTCTGGTTTATTATCTCGATCAAGCTCTCCTTCAAACGATCCATCACTTAAGTCAATCAAACCTTCAAGATCAAGCATATTATAATTTGCAGAAGGCTTGTCAGAAAGCCACTCCACGCCTTCTAACCAAACATACGCCTCAGCACCTACAGCAATCTCCATTAATCCGGTCATACTATAACTGCCTTGTTTACCTGTTGAATCTTCATCACTTGGGGCAAAATGAAACTCTGCATCTATATAATAAAATTCACTGCCATCCGTTTGCTCATATTCATCTGTGTACTCAAAATCATAGATTATAATGGCCATATACATTTCTCCTGAATTGTTTTCATAATAACCATAGTAGTCGCCTATATAATCTTCAATACGAGTCTGACCGCCTGGCATACTTTGAGGCGGTGATAATGAATCCACTTTATAAAGCTCCATATCTGCAAATTTCAGCTTTGTAGGATTAGATTGTGCATCATATTCTATCTCTATCACAACTTTATTATTAGGATCATTACTTAGAATAATCTCGTTTTGCGAAATCACTTCATACTTAATACTTTTATCATATTTGTCGTCTCCATCAATTTCAAAATAATGCACATAATGCACAGTACCGTCGATATAATATTCCATGCCGATATAGTCATGTTCATACGATACTTCCCAAGCACCTAATAAATCCGATTCAAGCTTAGCGACTTGGTTATCAGAAGATTGACCTTGCGTTGCGGCATCACTACCAAGTATTTCCTCTATGCTTTTTTTACTTTTGACATATACAGCCCATTCGCTTTGTTGCATATCGTCCAGCATGATTGTCCCATATACAGCTGAATCTTTTAGTTGGTATTCAACCGTTGCTCCCTCAGGTGAACCGAGTGGCGCCCTTGAAATGAGCACACCATCAACGTAAGTACATAGATATTTCTCTTGACTTAATACAGTATTATCCTGACCAAGCGAAATATAATGTATCGTTGGAAAAATCTCCCCAACATCTACAACAATATAACTCCCCCCATCACCATCAGGAAAAACCGTTTCATACTCACCATCATCAAAATTAGTTTTCAAACCCTCAATTTTCCAAACTCCCATAAACGGAGTAAATACGTCTTCTTGACTTGCAGATCCACCATCAGCCGAAGTTGCAACGGCTTCTTGCGTGGCACCTTCTTTCCCAATACTGTTAAGAGAATATTCTCCTTTGCCCCAATCTGTTATAACCTCGTCTGGTATTTTTGGATTACCTTCCAAAATAGATCCGATATCAATAGGCGAATCACCCCATGCAATCATAAACACAAAAATCAAGACGACCAACAAACAGGATGCCCCGAGTATTGAAAAGAACGCTACTTTCAATTTTTTATTTGGGCTGTTTGGCTTTGCCGCCACCACCTTATTTTGCATTATTGGGTTTGGCGGCATATCCCCATTATGTATAATTGATTTTGGTTGCGTTACCTCATACACATTATTTCCTGGTTGTGGTGTGGATGCAGCTTCAACCACATTACCACAGCCCTCACAAAACTTAGAATCATTATCTATTTCTTTTCCACATTTTAAGCAAATCATTTCTGCACCTCATGTAATTGTTTTTGTCTTCACTTGTTTGTTAGTTTAAGCCTGCACTTGACACAATAAACGTTACATTTATTATTGCTTGATGAAAACATTATGGCCTTCCCCACCAGAAGTTGGCAAGTATAGATGCCCATCAGCCCCTATTACTGGTTTTAATCCTTGTATAGAAAACTCATCCGACCATTCAAGACCATTGCCTGTGAGTGTTTGTTTTTCAATGCCCTTTTTATTTGTATGCTCGTTATATGTATAACTATAATCTCCATTATCAGATATAATTAACACCTCAGAATTTGAGCTTACTCCTATATTTTCATTGCCAGCATAACTCTTTGTTTGTTCAAGCGTCTGACCCTCATAACATGTAACCACATATTCGTCTTTCATAACTGATTTCCAAGTGCCTTCTAGTGGCGTCTCTTCTTCATCTTGTGCAGGTATCCAAATTTGAGTTTTCACCTCATCATATTGATTATCTGCCAGTTCTCTTATTTGAGCATCATCGAAAAGACCTTCATAGACACCTTTCAAAGAGTTAACTAAATCTTCTTTAGTAGTATGCATATGCAAATTACCATCATCACCAATTGTTATAGTTCTATTCATCAAATATACAATGTGATACTCTCCATTTTTGTATTCGATATTAGATAGTTGGGTGTCCATCACTTCTCCTTCTAAGATGTCAATTAGTTCTCCCTCTAGGATAATTCTATTCATTACAGAACCGTCCTTACCAATGATAATTAATCCTTCAAGCTCTTCTCCCTCTCCGGTTTTCGGTGTCCATGTTCCTACAAACTGTGCAACACCTTCCGCTAATGCCACTTGTGGTTCATTCGGATCCGGCTCGTTCGGCTTCGGTTCATTCGGCTCCTGTTCATCATCTTCTGACAAGCCTTCTTCCTTATCACCATCTAGCACCTTTAAAAGCGCCTCTATTTCACCTGGTAATTTTTGCCCGTTTTCCTTTGCTAATCGATAATCTACCAGTTCATCAGGAGTCATGGTTGTAACTGTACCATTTTGGCCTTTTAGATTTATACCAGCAATTTTTCCATCTTGAAATAAGCCTCTCAAGGTTTCTCCAACTGATAAAACTGCTAATATCTTATCACTTTCACTTGCAAAATCCATTGTCAACATATCGCCTACAAAGGTTATCGGTGCAACAAAATCAGATACCTTGCTAAGATTTGCCACGAACTCATTGCTCTTATAGTCATCACCCATCATAATGAAAGCGCCATCATCTGTTGCCTGCCACATAAGACTTGCACCACTTACAACAAGTGTAGCATCGCCAAGTACAGCGGCTGCACCAACTGCCGCACCACCTGTAGCAGCACCGACAATAAGTGCCGCTCCTTGACCTGCTGTTTTTGCCACTCTCAAACCCTGTTCTATTTGCATAGCAGCATCGCCATAGTTGTTCCAGCTCTCTGATGTAATTTCGCCATCTGCAACTTTTAATGCCGCTCTTGCATACTTCATATCTCTACCCAAAAACTCAGCAACCGCTTTTAGCTTACTTCCAGCTTTTGCGCCGTTATAGGCTCTCAGAACCTGTGCTGAATCTATTGCATATGCAATTGGCAATAGATTAAACGATTTGAGTTCTGTATCTGCAAAAGATTTTTGAAATCCCTCTGTATCTGCATAACCCTCTATTAAGTTCAGCTCATATTCCAGAGCACCCCAATATTCGTCTGCTTTATTAACATAGCTTTTCCATGTAGTATAATCAGTCTCTTTAGGGTCTGTTGTCAGCGCTTTATCAGTATAATAAATACCTGCACGAAATAAATCCGATGAACGATAACAATGAGCGCTCATTTCCTCAACGCTCATCGTAGGTGTCCCTTCATCGCTCGTTTCGCTAATCACTGCAATAAGCAATATAAACATAGCCGCACACATAATGCTAATTAGAACAACTCCAACAATCCAACCTTTTCTTCTTTTTTGTTCCATTATTTATCCTCCAAAGCTTCAAGAATAACCATCACAATATGGCTTTCCTCTTCCAAATATAAAAGCCAAGCTATCAAGCTTCTTGTCTACTTTCGCCTATACTCAATGATATTACTAACTTCTTGTTTATCAACAGTCTCAACCTCATATAGATAATCATTAATAATATAATCAAGATCAATTGTGTTCCCCTCCGCATCTTCTTTCATAGCAAGTGCAAACTCATCTTTTTTCAATAAAAAATATTCCACATCCTCAATCCATATACTTATAAACTGTTCATCTTCAATTTCTAATTTATAGCTTTTCTCGTTGGAATTTTCTAAGGCTAATTTATTATCATTATCTAAGCTATATTTTCCACTTACGTTTCTAATATCTTTGTTATCAAACAGATACAGATAATGAAAAGTGCCCTCAGCGAAGAACTCAAATCCCAAAGTATCAGTCATGCCAATATGCTCCCATTTGCCAATTATCTCAGGTCTCTCAGCTTTTATCTGATCACCTGGCTCATCAACCAATATTTCTTCCGTACTCATATCCACATCTTCAAACTCTATCACCCTAGATACAATAAGAGAGTTTTCTTCTTCGCCTGTATATCCTTGCTCCTCAAACCCAGTAACCGCTCTTGAAGATCAAAACAAATTCAAAATCCCAAAAATAATAATTGAAACAATCAGAAAAGTCCCAAGCGATATCACACAAATTTTAATAATCTTCTCGATGCCGCGTGGTCCAGTCTCTGCGCTGTTTTCATAATTAGCTTTGTTTTGGTAATTCTCAACAGGTTCCATTCCACTAATATGATAATCATTCATTTGAGCTTGAGATGTTTTCTCCTCAATCTTCTCACCAAAAATAGTGCCACACTGATAACAATACTTAGATTCATCTGGTAATTTAAATCCACAATTTTTACAGAACATAACTTCCCACCTTTCATTTTCCATCTATGTACTACAATAATATAAAAAAATGCCAATTATTCATATATGACAAATGTAATGTTTTCTAAGATTGGATTAAATTATATTGCTCCATCGATTTATATAATAAGAAAAATCTTTGCGATAAAGCGAAAATCTCAATTCTTATATCATAAACATTAAGATAAACAAAAATCGTGACATTTGTAATATATACAAAAAGTATGCGTTTGATATATATTTATATTAAGAACTAAATAAGAAAGTTTTGAGGTGATAAGGTATGAAAAAAAAGCTTGCAGTTTTCATTATGATTGTATTGATGTTTACACTGTTATCAGGCTGTGGAACTTCTGAAAATTCTGATGTAGGAAAAGAGTATGCAAGCCGCTACTATTCTTCATTTGTGGAAAACGATTATGTAAAATGCATATCAATGTTCCATGAATCATTGATCGAAAACGCAGGCGGAAGTGATGCAGTTTTGACAATGTTCAATCAAATGGATCAATCATGGGGAAATGTGAAAGAATACGATATTAAACAAACAGGTTTTTATTCTAGTGGTGGCGAAACTGATGTTGAACTATCAATAGATGTAACATATGACACTGGAAAATCAGGAACAGATACGATGACCATATGGGTTTTAAAAGATGGAACAGCATATATCACAGAAATCTCTACCGGCCAACCTGAATAACCTACACCCAAAAAATCCAATTCAAGAAACGGTTCTGGTGCAAAAAATATTGATAATTAAATTTGTATCGAGATCAAGTCCCTCAACTAAACTTCATCACTCATAATCTGACTAATAAATTGAATCTCTGAACAGACGCTTCGAATCTTTTCGACCTGCCCTTTATGAATCATATGCATAATTTCAAAACCAGCAATCGTACTTCTAGCTGACTTAAAACTCTTAAATCCGAGCATTGCATTAGTTTTATTTTTATAAATCGATGGTCCTGCTCAACAATATTGTTCAAGTATTGGATCATTCTGTGTTCTGTTTTGCAGTTAAGGTCCCCATAATGTTTTTCCTCAAGTATTGCCATCTCTGTTGCTCTGTATTTGTCAGTTGTTATAACCCTTGGTTGTCTATTATGCGAGGCTTTCAGTGCTTTTCTGAAAAAACGCCTTGCCGCTCCTTTTGTTCTTCGTTCTGAAACGTAGAAGTCGATTGAATTACTTTTAGAATCAACTGCTTGATATAAATATGCATTCTTTCCTTTGATTTTTATATATGTTTCGTCCATTCTCCATGAGTCATTCGTCTGCTTAATATGCTTTCGCAATTTCTGCTCAAGAATGGGTGCAAATTGATGAACCCACCGCATGATTGTTGTATGATTAATATCAATTCCGCGTTCCTTCATCATTTCCACCAAATTTCTGTAACTCAATGGGTATTTTAGATACCAGCGAACGCATAATAATATAATTTCTTTTTCAAAGTGCTTCCAAATGAACAGATTTCTCGACAATATAATAGCTCCACATGATTTATTTGTCTAATTATACCATATGGAGCCACTTAACACTTTAAATTATATTATTTGCACCAGAACCCTTTTTATCTATCATTAACTCACACAAGCCCAAGATACTTCTCAAAGAAACTCATTAACTTCTCTATAACATTCTGCTTCTTTTCTATTCTGCCACCACCACTGGCAAAGCGCGAAACCGGTGGTAAGATTTTGTCAATGTCTGTACCTGTTGTTTTTATACTACCGTCACGAAATGAACCTTCAATGAACTTTCTCGTTTCTGTTTCTTTTAATTTTTCATCTTTTATTATGCTTGTCAAATCATTGTCTTTTTGCTCTAGCACAAATTTATACCAGTCATCAGAAACATTAGTTGAAGCGTTTACTCTTGAAATAAATCCTTGAATAAGCTCTTTCTTGCTACGAAGTTCTAGACTTGAATCAATAGCTTTATCGATTGTTATAATAATGCTTTTGTCATTACAATTGGACTCATGGTATTTTAATACCAGCATTAAGATATAATCAATATTTACTTCAATTTGTTTTATCAGCTCTATTTCAAAAACAATATCATCATTAATATTTTCCTTATCTACATCCTTGCTTTTTCTATACTCTTGGTAAAGGTCGATATAGATGCTTTGGTAATCCTGAAAGTCTCTATTGGATAATATTTCGTTGTCTTCAAATTCATCAAAGGAAGTTAATATGTTTTTTATACGGAGTATAGTACCAAAAAGTTTAATAAATGCTTTTTCTGCTTCCTCACCTACTATTTCCTTACCTAATGGATAATCCAGTTTAATATCTGCTATAAGCTCTGAATAACCAGGTTTATAAGCATCCCCATCATCATAACCGTTATAATACTCATCATATGTTTTTAGCAGTACTATTCCACCTGCTTCTTTGTCGCCAAATAGGGCGATTGCATCATCTGTCGCTTGTTTTAGATCTCTAAAGCACACAATATTACCAAATGTTTTCACAGAATTCAATATTCGATTTGTTCTCGAAAAGGCTTGAATCAAACCATGTTGACGTAAGTTTTTATCTACCCATAGTGTATTGAGAGTTGTAGCATCAAAACCTGTTAGAAACATGTTTACTACTATAAGCAAATCTATTTCTCTGTTTTTTACCCGTAGTGATAGATCCTTATAATAGTTCTGAAACTTGTCTGCTGATGTATCATAATTAGTATTGAAAATTTCATTATAGTCAGCTATTGCGATTTCAAGAAAATCACGTGATGTTTTATCAAGTTTGTATGTTGCAAAACTTTCATCAGACAACCCATCTTCTGGGTCATCTTCATTAGCACTATAGCTAAATATTGTAGCTACTGATAGATTTTTATTACTATCATCGATTTGCTGTTTAAATTCATTATAGTACTTCATTGCCACAGGTATAGATGCAACAGCAAAAATTGAGTTGAAACCATTTACCTTTTGTGTATGTCTTTCTTCTACGACAGTATTGTGCTTTGATGTTGCCATTGCACTAACATTATTAATTATTCTATGATTAAAATAAGATTTCCCTTGATTTCTATATGTCTTTTGATCGAAATGGTCAATAATATATTTTGTTACTTTTCTTATACGTTCAGGGGCTGACAATGCGTTTTCCTTATCGATTGCTCTTACATCCTTGTCCTGTATATTTTCCTTTTCCTTTATAGTGTCGATAAAGTCGATCCTGAAAGGCAAAACATTGCCGTCATTAATAGCATTGACTATTGTGTAAGTATGAAGTTTGTCACCAAACGCCTGCTCAGTTGTTTTAAGATTCGGATTACCACCAATAGGTGAATTGCTCGCAAAAATAGGTGTACCAGTAAAACCAAAAATATGATAGTTCTTAAACGACTTTGTTATCCTCTTATGCATATCACCAAATTGTGATCGATGGCACTCATCAAAAATCATGACGATGTGCTGTTTGAATATGTCATGTTTTTTATACCTAATAACAAACCTATCCAGCTTTTGAATTGTTGTGATGATTATTCTTGTGTTTGGGTTTTCAAGCTGTTTCTTTAGCACCTTTGTAGAAGTATTACTATCTGCACAGCCCTTTTCAAATCTATCATATTCCTTCATGGTCTGGTAATCTAAATCTTTTCTATCAACCACAAAAAGCACTTTATCTATATATGGCAGATTGGTTGCAAGCTGTGCTGTTTTGAAACTTGTTAACGTTTTACCAGAACCAGTTGTATGCCAAACATAGCCACCTGCTTCTAATTTACCGGTTTTCTTATAGTTTGTTGAAATCTCTATTCTATTTATTATCTTTTCTGTTGCAACTATCTGA
>Ga0075123_10000748_pt1 | contig 16753 bp, 18 predicted proteins | sample AntAceMetag02UKX_FD_69808 | JGI IMG/M metagenome (GOLD analysis project Ga0075123, IMG submission 69808) | Saline lake microbial communities from Ace Lake, Antarctica - Antarctic Ace Lake Metagenome 02UKX | ecosystem: Environmental > Aquatic > Non-marine Saline and Alkaline > Saline | place... | reverse complement strand
ATTGTTTATCATTTTGCTGATAAAAGAAAATATAGTTGGAATTATGATGATTTTGTAAGAAACCAATTTATTGCTGCTTATTGTGTGGGTGGGAATGAATGGCTTGAAAAACTTATAAATGATAGAATAGAAAAAGGAAAAGGTAAGAAAGATGTTTTAGATAAAATAGCCAATGATGTAAGAGAAAAGTGTAAAGAAGACAGAGAATTCATTAAAACTAAGCAAAAAGTCACGTTAGAAGAGCATTTCAACAATTACATTTAAATATAACTAATTATAAAATATTTTATAGATAAAGTCACCAGACATGGCGACAAATAAATTAGTGTGATTTAATGGGAATAGCAACTACTCAAATTGATACAAATGGTTTTTCATCTAATGCTAGGAAAGTATTAGCAGTTAATACTTCAGGTTATCCTAGTCCAAAAAGTGAAGAACCTTATAATGTTGTAGATTATACTGCAACTTATTCTGGAGCACAAACTGCCACATCTCTTATTTCAGCAATAAGTACACGAAGAAGTTTATTTATAACAGATATTATTTTTGCAAATGGAGCCACAGCAGGAACATTTTCTTTGGTTGATGATACTACATCACCTACTACTATTCTTGGACCAATATATTTAGCAATTAATAGGAATATATCAATTAATCTTGTTACACCATTACGAATTTCTGTAAATAAAGATTTAGGGTTTACTTCTACAAGTGCGACATCACATAGTGTTACTGTAATAGGTTATTATTCTAATTATGATGGAGATAATACAACTACTACTACAACTTCAACAACCTCAAGTACTTCAACAAGCAGTTCAACATTAAGTACATCATCTAGTACTTCATCAAGCAGTACAACGACTGTAGCACCTTAAAATAGTTCAATTTAGTTTGTTTTTATAATTACATTTAAATATAACTAATTTTAAAAATATTTTATACAAATAGAGTAAGGTGGTTAATATATCTAAGAATATTCATAATCCTAATAAAATTTCACTTTTATCGGAGAGTTTTGAAATAGAAGAAACTCCTACTACTTCTAAAACGGGAGAAATAGATGAAAAACCACATAAAGTTTATCTTGTTGGAAAAGCATTAACTTTTGGAAAACCAACAAGAAATAAAGTTGCATACACTCATGAAAGTGGACTTGCATCATTAAAATCGTGGGAAGGAAAACCATTTTTAAACAGTCATAAAGATGACGATGTTCTAAATACAATTGGTCATGTAGAAAATATGGAAATAAGACCAGATGACAATGGAAAAAATTCTTTATTTTATAAGGTTGACATTGACCCAACAGAAGAAAAATTTATAAGAAAAGTAAAAAGAAAAGATATCCCTTATGTTAGTGTTCAAGTTTTAGTAAGCGATGTTAGACAAAAAGAAACAATGGAACATGGAAATTATATTGAAGCTGACATTAAAGAAGGATTAGAATTATCAAGTGTTTTGATTCCAGGTGAAACAGAAGCATTTGGTTATATTAGTGAAGAGAAGTTTGCTGAATCATTTTTGAGTAAGAAAGAACAATATCCAGATGCAGTTACAGATATTAAGAAAAACGAAAAACCAATGACACAAAAAGGAGATACAATACAACCAAACGCTGGAATTGTACCAATAAAACCTACAACTCAAGAAGACATTTCAACAAGCGTAGGAGACAGTTTAATTCAGGAAGAAGATGAAGCGAAGAAAATCAAGCAAGCAGAAGAACCGAAAAACAAAATAACCCCTGATTTAATTCCAAGGAGAATGATTAGCATGCAAGGATTAGATAAAACAACACAAGATAAAACAAATGTTGCTGATGAAACACAAGAAGACCAAGAAGCAGAATACAAATATAACAAAGAACCAGCAATAAAATATTATAAAAAAGGTGGGAATAACATCCCAGCAGTACCATTAAAAGGCTATAAAGCAGAAAACATTTCTACAATTGTTAGTTGTTGTAATAAACCAATGATTGTAATGAAAAATAGTGCAAATAACTTAGCCCTTTTATGTGGAAAGTGTGGTAGAAACATAGTAAAAAACGAAAAATACTGGAAAGCTGCTAACACTTATTTTAAGGAGAAATTAAGACTAAAAGGAGGTTTCTCAAATGGAAATTAATAAACAACCTGTAATTCAAGGACAACAAGTTCCAGGACAACAAGCTCCACAACAGCAAGTTCCATTACAACAGGTAATGCAAGAACCTGTACCACAAGCCCCAATACAACAACCAACACAGCAACCAGTACCAGAAGTAATACAACAGCAACCAATGGGACAACAAGTAGGACAAGTTCCTTCAACACCTATACCTTCAACAACTCCTGAGTTAGAACAAGTACTTGTGAAAATTCAAGAATTAGAACAGAGAATTGGTGAACAAGAAATGGAGAATGCCAATCAAGTACCAACACAAGACGAAGGAAAATTTGAAAAGTTAAGAACAAAGAAGGAAGAAATTGCGGGACACCCAGAATTAGAGAAAGAAAGAAAACCAGATAAAGAAATTGGACCTGAAGGAACTAATGAAGTACCAAAGGCTCAAACTAGTGAAATTCACGATGAAGATGGCGGAACAAAAACAGGAGCACCAGTATCAGGAGAGGAAACAGGTCTTGACAAAGGCAAACCTTCTGAAAATGATGCAATTGCGAAAGTTCCACAACCAAAAAAACAACTTCCAAAACTTCCAATCATAAAAAATGCTTTAGAAGGAGCAGATGGCGGAGTGCCAGTGCCAGGAACACCTTCAAAGAAACCGGAAGAAATGGAAGATGAAAACGGAAACAAAGTACCTAAAAGCCAGTCACCTGATGGTTTACAAGAACAATATAATCACATCAAAGAAAAACTTTCAGGAAGAAAATCTACAGTTGGTGCATTTGGTGGCTCAAGAGTGGAATCACTTGAGAGTGTAAAAAATGACGCTGATACAGTGATAAAAGAGTACTTACAAAAATCAAAGATAAGGATATAAGGAGGAATAAAAAATGGCAAACTGGAGTGAATCAGGAAGCAGAGTTTGCGAAGCTGCAGGGAAAGCAATCATCGAAGATATGGCTAGAAAAGGCATTTCTTACGAATCTCTACAAGACGAACTAAAATTTAAAGAAAGTTTTGGTGGATATTATACTTTTAGAGAAGATGTGACAACCTCAACTTCCAGTGCTTTGTATATAACAGCTTTAGCGAGTGTAATTAGAGCAGCTGTTGAACCAAACATGGTTGGCCTAGAACTTCTACAGCACAACACCGATATGATGACAACTGGTGGAAAAGGTGCAATGAAGTTACCTAAGGAAAAGAGAGTAAATGCAGCAGAAGTTGCTGAAGGCGGAGTAATCACTTACACAGGTGAGGGTTATACAAGCATTACAGTAACACCAACAAAGAAAATAGCTGCATCAAAAATTACTTGGGAAATGGTTAAACGAGGTATGATTTCAATGATTACTGCTGAAGCAGCAAGAGTTGGAAAAGCATTAGCAAGAAAAGTTGATGACGATATCATAACCGGAATTGAAAATGTTGTAACAGCAGCAAATAGTAACAGAACTGCAACAGGTGGTTCAACCACAAGAGCAAGCTACAATGACTTGATAGATTCAAGAGCAGATATTGAGGGCTTCGAAGTTGGTGGATTTAAACCAACACATGTAATTTTCCATGCGGACGATTATGCTGCGTTGAATAAAGACACAGACTTTAAACAGGCTTTGTATAGAGCAAATGTTGTAGTTGGCGGAGCAGGAACAGCAACAGTTGGAGTATTCCCACAAGTAGAATATTTCGGACCACAAAAAATTGTTCAGTCTAACCAAGTAACATCAGGAACAAGTCTATTCGTTGACAGCACAGAATTAGGAACATTCGTACAAGAAAGTGATGTAGAAATAGTAGACGGAAGAATTCCAGGTAGCGTTGACACAGAAATTATAGCACTAGAAAGTTATGGAATCGGAATCCAGAACACTAGAGCATGTAGTGGAGTGATAATGGCTGCATCTTAAGGTTAATTAGAATTGTAGGAGCAATCCTACAAATTCTTATATTAACTTTAAATAAAGGAGGAATAAAATATGGCAGATTATACAGGTGGAAATTTCACAATCAATCCTTCTGGACCAGGAGTTTTAGCTGGTACATCAGTATCTAACGGAGGTTGCACAGCAACATCAAATATTGCAATATCTATTTCAACAAGAAGTGAAGATGCAATGGGTACTTTTAATGACTTAATAATTGTCGCAGGAAGCGGTGCATTTACAGCAACATGTGTACGAAGACAGCTCAAAACAACATTAACAGGAAACTATATATTAACAAATACATGATGGAGGAATTGAAATGGCAAAAGGATATATAAATGGAAATTTTACAATAAATCCGTCAGGTCCAGGTACACTAGCTGGGACAACATTAACAGTTACAATCTGTACAGCAACATCAAATATTGCAGTATCAGTTTCAACTAGGTCAGAGGATGCAATGGGTAGTTTCAATGATTTGATAATAGTTCCTGGGTCAGGGGCGTTCACTGCAACGTGTGTGAAAAGGCAACTTAAAGACACATTGACAGGGAATTATATATTAGTAAATACAGCATAAGGAGGAATAAAAAATGGGTTTTACATCAACAACCGAACCAACCGCTTATGGAGGCACAATAGGTGCTTCTGGAAACGATAGTTGGTTTGACGGAAAAGTATTTAGTTACGCTGTATCTTCAGCAGTAAGCATTTCTAAAGGAGATTTTGTTATGCTAAAAGATACAGGAACAAACACAGTAACTACATGTAATTCTTCAGTAAACGACACTCAATTTATTGGAATAGCTGTCGGTGACCTTGATAATTCAAGTGGAACATCAGCTTCAGATACAAGAGTCGGAGTTTTAAGAGAAGGAATTGCAATGGTAGATATATTAGTAGCAAGTTCATCAAGTGGAACACAAAATGCAACAGTTTTCTATGATGAATTACTTTATCTTGCAGATACAGACGTAGATATGGCATATAAAGGTCAGGCATTAACAGCAACTGATAACGGAATTCCAGTAGCAAGAAGTATTGACCACGTGCATGTGCCAAGTGCTTCAACTGTCTTCAAAGGAAGAGTATACATTAATAGACTAACAAAAGCATTGTTAGTTGAATAAATGGTAAAGGAGGAATAAAGATGGCATTCACAGCAACAACAGAACCAACAGCATATGGTAACATGATTGGACCATCAGGTTATGACAGTTGGTATGATGGAATCGTGCTTAGTTACGCAGTATCATCTGCAGTAAGTATATCTAAAGGAGATTTTGTCAAATTAGCAGATACAGGAAGTAACTCCATTGCTAAATGTAATTCATCAGTAAATGATACACAATTTATTGGAATTGCAGTTGGAGACTTAGATAATTCTGCAGGTACATCTGCATCAGCTACAAGTGTGGGTATATTAAGAAAAGGTATAGCAATGGTAGATATCTTAATAGGAAGTAATAGTAAAGTGATGGATGACACAGTTTTCTTTGATGAATTACTTTATTTATCAATGACAGCAGACGGAGTATCAACAGTAACAATAGGACAAGCATTGACAGCAACAGCTACTGGTGTACCAATCGCAAGAAGCATTGACCATATACACGTACCAACAGCATCAACACTCTTTAAAGGAAGAGTATATATAGACAGATTAACAAAAGAATTGATGGTAGAATAAACAAAGAAAAAGGGAATATCCCTTTATTCTTTAATTTTAAGGAGGTGCCAATACAATGGTAAGATTAAGTTATAGAAAAGGAAAAACATATGAAGAACTTTATGGATTAGAAAAATCTAATAAAATAAAGGCAAAGCAATCTATTTCTGCGAAACAAGTTTCTGGAAGAAGAAGCACAGAAAGTTATAGATTAGCTGGCTTAAAGGGTTCAAAAATAACTTCAAAAGAAAGACGTGGCAAAAAATGGGAAGATGTTTATGGAAAAGAAAAAGCAAATAAAAGAATCTTAAAATTGAGTATTGCTAAAAAAGAAGAATGGAGTAAAAGGGATAGAGAAACATGGTTCAAAAACACTAATTTTGGAAAAATAAATAAACCAACTTCTATTGAAAAAAAACTTATTGAATTTTTTAGTGAAAACAATTTACCATATAAATATGTAGGAGATATGTCTTTTTGGATAGGTAAATGTAATCCTGATTTTGTAAATATTAATGGTGAAAAAATAGCAGTAGAAGTTTACGAAGACTATTGGAAAAAAAGAAATTTTGGTAGCACAGAAAGATATATTGAAAAACGGAAATCTCAAATAAAAGAATACGGTTGGGATACTCTTTTTATACATTTTTCTGAACTTGAAAATCAAAAAGAATTACTACAAAAAATAATATTATTTGAAACACAAGATAGGTGTTTTAGATGATGAAGAAAATAACAAATTATGAATATAAAGCAAATACTCCAGATGGAAAAGAGATAAATGAATCTTTAGCAGATGTTCTTGGAAATATACTACTACTTTCTATACAATCAAATAAATTAAAAGGTATAGATAGCTTTAGGCAACACAATAAATTATTTAGTGTAATAAAAAAGGCAAAAGAAAGTGGATTTATTGAATTAGAAACTAAAGACCATAATTATCTAAAAGAAATAATAACAAAAGAAATTCCACCAACATGGAGTGCAAACAATGACATATATAAAATTATTGAAAATTTTTTAAATGCGTGAAGGTGATATGAGTGGCATCAGATACAATCACAACACAAATGGTGATTTCTAAAGATACTGCGTATTGTACTGAAGACCAATTTAGGAATGAAACCGGTTTTACTGACACAACAGAATTTACTTCTGCTGATATTGGAAGAAAAATTATAGAAGCAGTAGAAAAAGTGAAACGTGATGTTTTTGTTTCAATAAGGTTAGAGTTTACAACAAAAGATTCTAATGACAGGTATTTTATTAGTAGAAGATGGTTAGCAAATGCGTATGGGTCAAATGTTTCTCATGGAACAGTAACACCATTAGACCTTAGAATATGGGAATCAGATGAAACATCTTCTATTAGTTCAGCTTTCTTTTTACAAGGAAGTAGAATTAATAGATTGATTCATAGAGTTCCATCAGAAGGAATATCAGAAATTGATTCAGTAAATGGATATTTTAAATTAACAGATGATTGGCCATCAAGTACTGGATATAGAATTTTTGCTGATTATTGGATGGCAGGAAAACCTTTACACGAAATAGAAACAGAATTAAAGTTTGCTAATATTATTTGGACAGAAATTTTGATTTTAGAAGAGAAAAAAGGAAAGAGAATGAAAAATGGTGTTATTAGCATTAGTCAAGGCGGAAGAACAATAACAAGAAGTGAAGCAGAATTTAACGAATGGATTAGGGATTTATATCAACAATATCAAAGCTATGTTAATTGGTGTAGACCATATTATGGAAAAAACATTACAATTGGTAGATTTGGAGATAGAAGATATGGATACTTTCCTAGAACTGGAAGGTTAAGTTGGTGATTTAAAATGAAAGAAAATAAGGTGATATAAAATGGCAAGTAGCGTAACATTTGTGGAGTATTTGGGCAGTACAACATCTACTGCAACTTCGACGCAGTTGGATTTAGTTAGTACAATGGGAGCAAATGCAAGTAGAAGCACTTATCCGGTATCTGTTGGAAACTATTCTTATTCAAAAGCATTTAAACTTTCATTTGGAGGAACATTTACTTCAATAACAAATATAAAATTATACAAAAGCGATGGCTCTTATGTTACAGGAGAAGTTGTAAATTATGGGTGTTCAACAAGTTTTAGTGTTCCTACTGGAGGTTCTTATCAAGATTCAAATGCTTCTACCGCAATCCCAACAAGTGTACCAAATACAACGAATATAACCATTGGTGGAACAACAAGTGGAACAATAACAGATACAGAAAATACAACTGACTATATTTATCTTCAATCATCTGTAACTATTCAATCAGTTTCTGGAACAGTAAATTCTAAAACATTGACATTCACTTGGCAGGAGATTTAAACATGTCTAACCCAAAAAAAATGCTCAAAACAAAGAGAGAAAGATATGGTAAATCTCTATGTTCAAATCCTAAGCAAACAAGTAAAAGAAAGTCAAAAAGTATAAAAAAGATGTGGTCAAATCGCTCTGAGAAAGAAATAGAAAAAATAGTTCGTAAAGGATTACATACAAGAATATCCAAAATGAAAAAAACGCAATTAGAAAAATTATTTGAACAAATTGTAATTATTCAAAATCTTCCATATAAATATGTTGGTGACGGCTCTTTTATTTTAGGAAGAAAAGTACCAGATTTTATTCATGTAAAGAAAAAAAAGATTTGTATAGAAGTATTTCATCCTAGATGGAAAATAAAAGATTATGGTTCTATAGAAAAATTTATTAAAATTAGGTCTGAAGAATTTTCTAAATATGGATGGAAAACAATTTTTGTTCAAGAAAAGGAAATTTATGATGACTTACAAAAAGTTTTAGATAGAATAAAAGAAACGGAAGAAAATTAATGGAGATGATGAAAATGACGGATACAACCGCAATAAAAGATACAACTAAAAAGAAAATAGTAAGGGTTTCTGATGCAAAAATAGGAACCTTACCAGGAGTAGTAAATGAAAGACGGGGTTTAAGTATTTGTCTTATTTCTCGTGGAATGCTTCCATCTATTTGGATGCAACATATGGTAGAAAGAATAACAAAACTAATTCCTTCAGGAGTTTATTGGAATTGGATTTTTGCTATTGGTTCTCCAGAAACAACAGGAGAAAATTATGCTACTTTAAGAAATAAATGTGTAAAAGAAGCATTAAGAAGAGGAAGTAAATGGGTATTTTTTGTTGATGATGATGTATTTGTTCCAGAATTTACTATTCAAAAAATGCTTAGACATGCACAATCTGGAATGAAAGTAATTACAGGAATTTATTATAAAAAAAATGAAAATGTTGAACCTGTCATTTTCCAACATTTAGGAGATGGACCATACTTTAAGTTTCCAATAAATGATGTATTTGAAGTTGAAGGTAGTGGTGCAGGATGCATGTGGATTGATTTAGAAATTTTTAAGAAATTTGATGAAGCAAAACTTCCTTATTTCAAACAAGATTGGACAATGGCTTTAGACAGTGGTGGAAAAAACTTAGTTAGAGTTGAAATAGGAGAAGACCATTGGTTATATTATCAAGCAAAAAAGCTAGGATTTCAACCATATTGTGATTCAAGCATAATGTGTGACCATTATGATGTTAGAAGTAAAAAAATGTATCCAGTTGAAAGTGAAGTTGCAAGAGTAAAAGGAGAAGATTTTAGAAGCAAAGATGAATACAAAGATAAAATAAAAAGATTTGAAGAACATAAAAAACCAAGTATTGTTTTTGTATCTCCAACATCAGTCCCTTTTGCAGGAAACTCACTTAAAAAGAAATCACTTGGTGGAAGCGAAACATCATTAATACATACAGCTAAAGGGTTAGCAAAAGACAATAACGTGGTAGTGTTTTGTCAATGTTCTGCACCTGAAATATATGATGATGTATTGTACATGGATGTTTCTACATTGGATATAATGAATTCTGTTCCAATTGACATATTGGTTATGTATAGAGGAACAAGCATTAATTATATTAACGAAATAAAAAACAAACTAAAACCAATGAAATTTATTTTCTGGACACAAGATTGCCCAATGTATTCAGGATATGACGGAACATTTCCAACAACTGCAAAATTGTTTGATGCAATAGTGTGTGTTAGTAATGACCACAAACAAGCATTGATAAACAGGTATCCAAATTTACTTGACGAAGAAAATATCTTTGTAATTGAAAATGGAGTAGATACAGAATTATTTAAAGAAAGAGAAAAAACAATAAAAACAAAAAACCAATTCTATTATTCTTCAACACCATTTAGAGGATTAGAAGTTTTAATAGATATGTTCCCAAAAATTAAAGAAAAAATACCTGATGCAACACTAAAAGTGTGTAGTAGTCTATTGGTATATGGTGACCCTAACGGAGATAAACAATATCAAAAGTTATATGAAAAGTGCAAAAAAACACCGGGAGTGGAATATATTGCTGGGTTGAAACAAAATGAGTTGGCGGAATTAGCAATGAAAAGTGAATTAATGCTTTATCCTTCGACATTTGTTGAAACAAATTGTATTTCCGTTGAAGAGGCACAAACAGCAGGAACACCAGTGATTTGTAATGATTTGGGAGCAATAAAAGAAACCGTGCATAAAGGTTGTGGAATAATAATTCCTGGAAACTCCAAGAAAAAAGAATGGCAAAAAAAATTTATTGAAGAAGTAGTAGATGTGTGCAAAAATAAATCAAAGTGGGAAGAAATGCATAAAAAATGTCTAAACCAAAAATTTGATTGGAAGTTGAGTGTGGTAAAATGGAAGAAGTTAATCAGTCCGTTCATTGGAGAGCAATCTACAAAAATGGTGAAACCTTAGAGCAATTAGAAAATACACAGGAGATTTTATATGACAATATTGACAAAAAGAACCTTAAAAAGTTCTTTCTTCTGGGTTGTTTTGTAGATGTAGGAGTAGATTTAGAAAAGGGAACCTTAATTTTAAATAATAATGAGGTTCCTTTTAATACTTTTTCTAATTTTAACACAGAATATCGTCTAATTTATTATGTAAAAACAAGTGGAGTATTGGGAGCCACTAGACAACCACATAAAATATATTATCTTGGTCTACAGACTACGCATAATGGAAAGAATATTAAGTTACTTGCAGAATTATCAAAAAATAGGATAGTAATATCATTTAAATAGGAGGAATTGAAATGGAAGAAAGAAATTTTAACGGAGTACAATTTGAGGAATTAAGAAAAGAAATTGACCCAAAATACAACACAGTTCACGATGAGTTGTCAGATTGTTATTATAAAAACAAACCATTTAGAGAATTTGGAATTTTAACAAAAGAAAAATTTGATAAATTGCATAGTTTGATTTTTCAAATAAGAGAAGTAGAGTTTCACAAAGAAAATTTAAAGCAACCAATAGAAAAACAATATGATGAGAAAAAATACAATGACATAACTGACAAAGACGGTAATGTTACTGGAAAGAAAGTAGATAAAGCAAATGACAAAATTCTAGAATTAAAAAATGAAGGAATTGAATTAATAATAGAATAAAAATATATCCATGAAGGAACAGTTTGAGATGTTTAAGAATGCCTAAAATTAATTTAAATTTATTATCTAAAAAAATTAACAATTTATATAATTTAGTTAATAATACTTTAGTTACAAAAGAAAAAGAGTTTGAAACTGAAGTAGGAGATTTACTTCAAACTGATTTTTTTCCGCAAGTTAAAATTAAGCGTTGGAGTAATGAAGCTAATTTTTCTTTAAGGTTAATTGAAGATTTTTCTTCTGCTTCTTTTTTAGCTGAAACAGAAAAAATAAAATTAATTAAAGCAGATAAAGAAGTTCATTTTTATTCTGTTGTTGATTCAAAAAATGAGAAAGGTTCTTTTGAATTTGAAGTTGTTTTGAAAGAAGTTCCTGTTTCTAATGTTTTTAATTTTTCTATTCAATCAAAGAATTTGAATTTCTTTTTTCAAGATGAAATAACTGAAGCAGAATTAAACGAAAACAAAACTTTATCAGAATATGCTGGTTTTTCTGATGAAGAAATTAAAAGAGCAATTAGACCAGAAAACGTTTTGTATTCTTATGCAGTATACCATTCAAGTAAAAGTAACAACAAATATAAAACAGGAAAAGCATTTCATATTTATAGACCAAAAGCGCATGATTCAAACGGAAAAGAAGTTTGGTGTAATTTAAATGTTAATCAAGAAACTGGAATTTTATCTATTACTGTTCCTCAAAGTTTTTTAGATTCTGCTATTTATCCAGTTTACGTTGACCCGACATTTGGATATTCTACTCATGGACTTTCTGGGCCAAGATGGGATTATGGAAACACTTATGCGGTTGTTAATGATTCTTATACTGCTTCCGCAGGAGACACAATCACAAAATATTATGCTTATATATATGGTCAGGTTACGATAAGAAGCCCTATAATGAACGCCTATGATATGGATACAGGAAATGCTGATAGGTTGCTTGCAGCAGGAGTAAGACTTACAGACCTTCCTGGCACAAATGTTCTTGGTGAATATTGTTCTGATGCTGTTTCTCAATCATTAGTTGCAGGAGAAGAATATTGTATTGCAGGAAAAAAAAGCAGTGCTTCTGCTGTTGGCTGGATGTATGACACTTTAAGTAATTCAGGAGACAGGTCAGGAACTTCTGGAGACGACCCTGACCCATTTAATTCTGCTGGATTAGAAAATCGAAGAAGAAGTATTTGGGTAGATTATACGGAAAGTGGAACAACCACAACAACAACAACATCTACATCAACTTCTACATCTACTTCTACTTCAAGTAGTTCTACAATTTCTTCTACTTCTAGTACTTTAAGTACTACTAGCAGTACTTCATCAACTTTGTCTAGTACGAGTTCAACTTCAAGTACAACAACTACTAGTACATCAACTTCGACATCTACATCAACTTCAAGCACTCTTTCAACAACAAGTAGTACTTTATCTACAAGTTCAACAACTTCAACAAGTACATCTACATCAAGTACTACTTCTAGTACATCATCTACACTATCTACATCTAGTTCAACAAGCACATCTACTTCAAGCACATCCTCTACATTATCTACAACTAGTTCAACATCAACTAGCAGTTCAACTTCTAGCACAACATCATCTACCTCTTCCACTTTATCAAGCACAAGTAGTACCTTATCAACTATTTCAACTACAAGTTCTACTTCAACAAGCTCTACTTCAAGTAGTTCAACACTTTCAACAACTTCATCTACATTAAGCACTTTAAGTACAACATCAAGTACTTCATCAACAAGCTCAAGTACAAGTAGTACATCAACTTCCACAACTGAAACTGGTACTACTGTTTCAACATCAACATCTACTTCAACTAGTTCAAGTTCTAGTTCAACGACATCAACTTCTAGCACATTATCTACTACATCAAGCACTTCATCTACATTAAGTACAACAAGTAGTACTTTGTCTACTACTAGTTCAAGTTCAACTAGTTCTTCTACATCAACATCTACTTCAAGTTCAACATCTACATTATCAACTACTAGTTCAACTAGTAGTACTTTATCTACTACAAGCTCCACTTCATCCACGACATCATCAACAAGTACTACATTATCAACAACTTCTTCAACAAGCTCAACGCTTTCTACAACATCTAGTACATTAAGTACAACATCTACAACTTCGACAAGTACATCCACTAGTTCAAGCTCTTCAACATCTACAACACAAACAGGAACAACCACTACTATTTCAACATCAAGTTCATCTTCAACAAGTACTAGCACTAGTACAACTTCAAGTACACTAAGTACTACAAGTTCAACATCAACTTCTACTTCAAGTTCAAGCAGTACTTTATCTACAACAAGCTCTACATCTTCATCTACTAGTTCCACTTCATCTACAACATCTTCCACTTTAAGCACTTCATCCTCCACATCAACTTCAACTAGTACTAGTTCAAGTACGCTTTCAACTACAAGTAGTTCATCTTCCACGCTCTCAACAACATCTTCTACTTTAAGTACATCAAGCACTACTTCAATTAGTACTAGTTCTTCTAGTTCATCAAGTACATCTAGTACATCAAGTACACTTTCCACAACATCAAGTACATCAAGTACACTTTCCACAACAAGTAGTAGTTCATCAACTTTATCAACTTCTTCAAGCGTTTTAACTTCAAGCAGTTCTAGTACAAGTAGTACATCATCAACAACCTGCGAACCTCACATTCTATATTTAGACCCAGATAGTGACTCAGGACCAAATGACTGGGAAGCGGTACAATGACTGTAACATGGATTACTCCAGTTAATGTAGCTCATTCAACTGATGCAACTTGGACAGACATTGATGTAACAGCTCATGTTTCTGGAAATGCTACTGGAGTAATGTTGCATATTGTAAATAATAGTAACAGCCTTTTAGATTTTGGTTATAGAAAAAATGGTAGTAGTGATGACCGTTATTATGGTGTAAAACGTAATGGGCATTTTTGGACAAGTATTGGTATAGATGCCAACGACATTTTTGAAGTCAAAGTTGAGGATGCTTCAGAGGTAGATGTTTGGCTTGTTGGTTATTTTGAAGAAGAAGCTTCTTTTTTCACCAATGCAATCAACAAAACTCCTGGAGCTACAACTGGTTGGCAAGATGCAGATATTTCAGGAGATACTGGTGGTAATACTGCAATTGCAGCTTGTGTTGAATCAATATCTCTGTCTGTAGCATGGACTGCTGGTAATGCAAGAAAAAACGGTAGCACTGATAGCAGAACTAGTACTGCTGATGATATTTGTGGAATAATTATCGGGTGTGATGGCTCAGAAATTTTTGAAGTAAATCGAACTTCTACTAACCACTCTTTTTTTGTTGTTGGTTATTTAACTTCCAATGTAACAATGAATACAAATGCTACTGAATATGCTTCAAGTACATTGTATAGTTGGAATGATTTTGGAACTGCTTTACCTGTTGGAGCAACTGGAGGATTTTTTGAAGGAGACCTTGTTCAACGTAGCAATTGGGGACTTAGAAAGAATGGTACTGCTGAAAATATTGTTAAAGATAATAATACTTTGGCTTATGCGTTTGTAGAATGTGATGTAAATAGAATAGTTGAATACCAAGTTTTTTCTTTAGGAACTGATTTTTTTCTTGTGGGTTATGCAGAAGCAGAAGCTACTACAACAACAACTTCCACTAGTACATCTAGTACAAGTTCTACATCATCTAGTACGAGTACTAGTACATCAACCTCAACATCAACCTCAACATCATCTACATCAAGTACATTATCTACAAGTAGTAGTACAAGTACAAGTACTTCAACATCAACTTCAACAAGCACATCAAGTTCTAGCTCTAGTACTTTATCAACAACTAGTTCAACAAGTAGTTCAACTTCAACTACATCTAGTACATCATCTACTCTTTCAACCACATCAACATCTACTAGCACATCTAGTTCAACATCAACTTCTTCATCAACTTCAAGTACTTTATCAACATCATCAAGTACATCAAGCTCTACTTCAACAAGTTCAACCACATCATCTAGCACTTCAACTAGTAGCACATTATCTACTTCATCAACTACATCCTCAACTTCCACAACAACTTCCACTTCAAGTAGTACTTCTACAACAACTTCAACAACTTTAGCTCCAGGAGGAGTTGAATGGATTGACCCAGTTGAAATTACTCCGGGAAGTGCGAATGCATGGACTGATGTGGATGTATCAAGTCAAGTTTCTGTTGGAACAACAGGAGTAATTTTGCATATTGTTAGAGCTGGAAGTGGGCAACTAGCAGTTGGTTGGAGAAAGAATGGTTCTACAGATAATAGAATAAATGGATTATATGCTAACTCACATTTTTGGTGTAATTGTGGTGTTGATGCAAATAGAATTCTTGAGTTATATGTAGGAAGCACAACAGATATTGATGTATTTATTGTAGGTTATTTTGACGGAAATGCAACATTTTTTACTAATTCGCCAGATAAATCTTTAAGTTCAACTAGCTCTTGGGAAGATATAAACATTTCTTCTGATACAGGAAGCGAGAGAGCAACAGGAGCAATGTTTGAAGTAATAACATCTGCAACAGGTCAAAATTGGGGATTTAGAAAAAATGGTTCAACAGACAATAGAACTCTTGATATTGATGACCATGGTGCTGCAATTATTGGAGTTAATGGTTCTGAAATACTTGAAGGATATACAACAAGCACAGGATGTGATTTCTTCTTAAATGGATACACCAAACATCTTTCAGTTTTCAATACTAATGCAACAGATTTGTCTATTGCCACTACTGGTACATGGACAGATTTAAGTGCTTTGCCTTCTGGAGCTACAGGAGGATATATTGAAGTTGTTACTGGTATTTACACACAAAATTATGGTTTGCGTAAGAATGGTTCAAGTGAAGATATTGTTAGAGGAGCATCAGGAGAACAACACGCATGGGGAATGGTTGAATGTGATGGAAGTAGACTTATTGAAGGAGAAATAAGTAATGTAGGTGTTGATTTCTTCCTTGTTGGATATAGCACTTATGGGGGAGCAACTACAACTACAACATCTACTTCCACAACAACATCTACATCTACAACTACAAGCACTTCAAGTTCTACTTCAACATCATCATCCACTTTATCTACAACTTCTTCCACATCATCAACATTATCAACATCTTCAACAACTAGTAGTTCAACATCAACTTCAAGTACTTTATCTACTACTAGTTCTACTTCAACTAGCACTTCAACAAGCAGTTCAAGTTCAACTATTTCAACATCTAGCTCAACATCTACATCAACAAGCACTTCAACGAGTACAAGTACAAGTTCATCAACCTCAACAAGTTCTTCTACTAGCACTTCTTCTTCAACATTATCTACAACCAGTACTTTAAGTACAACAACAACATCAACTTCTACTTCAAGTAGTTCCTCTACATCAAGTACTCTATCTACAACAAGTTCTACTAGTTCAACACTTTCAACTAGTTCATCATCTACATCAAGTTCTTCAACAACAACAATCT
>Ga0075123_10000741_pt1 | contig 16815 bp, 19 predicted proteins | sample AntAceMetag02UKX_FD_69808 | JGI IMG/M metagenome (GOLD analysis project Ga0075123, IMG submission 69808) | Saline lake microbial communities from Ace Lake, Antarctica - Antarctic Ace Lake Metagenome 02UKX | ecosystem: Environmental > Aquatic > Non-marine Saline and Alkaline > Saline | place... | reverse complement strand
ATACGCGGTTGAGCGACAGGGCGAGCAGGCTTACTTTTCAGTCATTCAAGATGTACCTTGGTAAGGGGATTGAGGGCTTTGAGGACAGGCCGGTGTCACCGGGGCGGATGTGGCATACGGACAATCCGGAGGCTACTATTGAGGAGTTTGGCGGAGATGCTGCGACGCCGAGCGAGGATCTGCATATCTCAGAGATCAGAGAGGCTATGGATAAAACGAGCGGGGTGACGCCTCTTGTTGCGGGGGTGTTGAAGAACAAATTAGGTAATCTTACCAGTGCGGTTGCTCTTCGATTGACACTTATGGGGATGCTGTCGAAGACCGAACGCAAGCGATTCACATACGGTGAAGGGCTCAATAAAGTCTGTTGTATGGCCCTGGATATGCTTGATAAGGGTGGCGTGTATCGAACGAGCGCTGCCGACAGAGAGATTGAGATAATTTTTCCGAGCCCGCTGCCTGAGAATGTGATGGAGAAATTGAAAGAGGCGCAGCTCAAAAAAGAATTGGGTGTTCCGACTGAGCAGGTGCTCAGAGAATTAGGTTATGAGGGTTCATAGTTTTTAGTTCATTGTTTGTTGTTTTTTGGGGCTATGAACGCAGAAGGAGGTTTTATGGGTCAGATTGACGCAGAGGAAAGTATTTTGTCAGAGACAGAAGCGGGACAAGGCGACGGCGAGAGTTTGAAGCTTGTTCCGGTGGTCGAGTCGATCCGCTATCGCAAGAGAGCACAGAGTGCGGAGAAGAAAGTCGAAACTCTTACCGAGCAATTGGCCCAGGTAAGGTCGGAAGCTGCCAGAATTTCAGAGCAATTGAATGAGACGCGGGCCGAACAGGAGCTTACACGCAAATTGTCGGCGGCAGGTGCGGTTGATCTGGAAACGGCAGTGCTGATTGCCAAGGTCAGGGCGAAGGGAGAGACGCAAGCGGATTTGGACGGTGTTGTTGAGCAACTGAAGAAGGACAAGCAATATCTGTTTGCCGGTTCAAGTGCGGCTGTGGGGTCGAAAAAGACCGCGGGGGCAAAGGATACTGTACCGCACGGCCAGGGGATTCTGGAGAGAGCAGCCAAGAGAGCGGCGACTACCGGCAATCGAACGGATTTGCATGAGTATCTGAAAGTGAGAAGAAATTTTGTTTGAAGGAGGCAAGTAGATGGCTTTTACAGGTAAGGCAACATATTCAGCTGGCACGAGTCTGCCGGAATTAGCTGAGGACGTATCGGATTTGATCGGAATAGTGTCACCGTATGAGACCCCTTTGTTAGATGCATTGGGTGATCCCGTGAGAGAGGCGATGAGCACTCATCACGAATGGCTGGAAGATCAGCTTCTTCCCAACAAGGACGCTATCAACGATAGTACGTATACCGATGCTGCCGCCGACACGGATTTTGACGTCGACAACGGCAGTCGATTCCGCGTTGGTGATCAGATTCAGGTTGAGGGGTCAGAAGAGTTGATGTTCGTGACGGGTATCAGCAGTGATACGCTGACGGTTGTTCGCGGTTATGCCGGTACAACTGCGGATAACCTGGCGGATAACCTGGTAATCAACATTCTCGGCAACGCGGCTCTCGAGGGGGCTGACAAGCCCACGGCGAGATTTACCAATCGCAGCCGTCAGAGCAATTACAGTCAGATATTCTCGGCACCGGTCGAGGTCAGCGGGACTGATATGGCTGCGAGCCAATTGGGTCTGGCCGACGAGATGGATTATCAAAAGCAGGAGCGACTACGCGAGCTGATTCGCGACCTGGAGAATACCGTTATCAATGGAGGTCAACCGGCGAGCAATCCGGAAGGCAGCGGTTCGGTGAGAAGGTCGATGAAGGGCGCTATCCAGCATCTGTCGACCAACGTTCTTCACACCGGTGACAGCGGATTCCCATCCGGCACCGACCTCGATGAGGCGAAGTTGAATTATGTGCTCAGGCAGATCTGGGACAGCAGCAACGGCAATGTTGATTTGATAGTTGTTGGCGGATTTCAGAAACGCAAGATCAATGATTTCACATCCGGAAGCCGCAGCTACGGTGCGACCGATACGACATTCACCGATATGATCAGCATTTACGAGAGCGACTTTGGTATCTGCCGGATTGTTACGACCCGGTGGATTCCGCAGGATGCAGCGTTGTTCCTAGACTCGTCTCGCGTGAGTGTATTGCCTTTGGCGGGGCGAAGCTTCCATTTCAAGCCGTTGGCGAGCAGCGGTGACTATGAGTGCGGCGAGCTAATCGGTGAGTATACCCTGGAGCTCAAGAATGAGGCGGCTCACGGGCTAATCCGTGATCTAAGTACGAGCTAACATTGAAGGGACATCAAGCGACGCAGTGACCTGCGTCTGGCGGGGGTGCCCAGGAATTGCAAAGCGTTTTTGGGCACCCAAGCCTGCCTGCAAAAGAAGGAGGCGAGAAACAAATGGCGAGATTTTCAGACGACGTAGATGTTTTGAAGTATGAGCCGATACTGTTTGGCGAACTGCACCTGTCGGGGCAGGTTTTAGCAACCGGGACAGGTGGGACACTGAGCGGGACGACATTTACCGCAGCCGGAGCGGATTTTGTTAGTGCTTCGGTAACAACCGGTGGAGTTATACACCTGCAGGTTTCCGACGGCTCGCTGGATGGCGCATACGAGGTTGTGTCCGTAGATTCTGCAACCCAGCTTAGCGTTTCAGTGGTCAGGTCGGATTCGGATGATGCATCGGTGGCGCCACCGGCGGCAACTAATGTGTCTTATCGAGTCAGTACGTTTGGGCCACAGGCCAATGAAGTTGGCTTCCAATTGACGGAGTATTTCGGTATTGCACCTGGTAATCCTGAGAGTGATTACAGTGCAGATGATGTCCTGGACAGCAATGTTTTGAGGAGAGCCTCAGCTTTTGCGGTGATAGCTGCGGCGTACGCGATGCTGGCCAGTAAGGCCGAGGACGAGAATTTCTGGAAGAAGAGCATGCATTATCAAAAGCTCTTCGAGAAAGCGCGCGAGCGGTGTCGGCTGAGTATCGATATCGGTTCGGACGGTGTGGCGGATGTCACCAGGACCGGGGCGTCTATAAGGTTGGTGCGTGATTAGTTTTGGGGGCAAGTACAGATGAGCGTGACTTTAGACGGACAAAGCTTGTTTTATGGTCCAGAATTGCGTATTGAGCCATTGACTTCTACTCGCGATTCAATTGAAAGAGTTGTTCCTGGATTGAGCGGTGTGCTCAGCATTGATCTCGGCGGGCGCGGTAGAAAGATAAAGCAGAGGGGTCTCTTGCGGGCAAGAAGTCGGCCGCACATGGAACAGATGGTCAATGCTATATTTGCTTATCAGGACGGAAACACACACACGTTGATCGGCTCTGACGGGCAGGAGTTTGACAACGTTCGGATGGATAGTTTTGAAGTGACAAATGAAAGATTGAGCGGCGGCGGCATCGTCGTTGATTATGAAATTGTTTATACACAGTTGGTGGTTTAGTGAAAATGGCACTTATCAGCGATGGGATCGACAATGTGAGGGCGTTTGAATTGCCGGCGGGCATCTGGGCCGACGGCGAGAGCATTAGTGCACCGAGAGTCGCTTTGGTACGCTGGTATTCAAGCTATAGTGACAAGTTCTACCAGGTTTATGTCAACGGCCGATATGCCGGTGCGACGGTTGACAGCCAGCAGCGGCAGATGTTTGTGCCGATGCCCACTTCTTTGGAAACCGCGGTGCGGATAGAGGTCTTTGCCGTCGAGGCGGGCGAGGCTCACATTGATTTTGGCGGTGAGATTGATTCGGGATCCGGCCAGACGGGCAGGGTTCGGATAAGCTTATTGCGCGGGCAGAATCTTCCAATCAATTCGTCAATCGAGGTCTATTCTGATAACGGCACGGGTCAAATCGATTATGACAATCCCCTGACCCATTCGGCGCTGCCGGCCTGGCCGGTGTGGCAGGATAAAGCGGGTTTTGGGATGAGCAGATTCGGCGCTAGTGACTTTGGTTATGATTCGGCCGCGGCGGCAGGATTTGGCAAGGGCAGCTTCGGACAGGGACAATTTGGCCTTGACGCCGATGCGTTTGAATGGGTGAGTCGTTATTTGCAGGCCGGTGTCTATAAATTTGGTGTGAGAATAAGCGACAAGGCAGGCAATGAGAGTGACAACGAGACCGATCCAATCACGGTCATACCGGCGGCGAAGCCTGCTGAAGATGTGAGTGTTTCTTCTTTTAACAAACAGACAAATCAATTGGTACTGAACGTATCTTAGGAAAAGAATAACGAGGAGCTAATCATGGCGGAAGTGTATCCATCTGATAACACGTTGTTGAATATGCAGTCAGACGGCGAAACCGGCGTTGAATATATACCGACTGGCACGGCTCCGTATTACCTGCAGTTTAGAAAACTTTTGTATCGGCTGCTTCTTGCGGCAAAGTTGGCGAATGATTTGCGGGTATATGACGAAGGGGGTCTGGACATCGGTGTCAAGGCAGGCAAGTTCTGGCTGGGTAGTCAATTGGTTAGCTACAGCGGTTCTTCGGCGAATACCCTGGCTGATGACAAGGCCAACATTTATGTTTATCTTGATTCAGCCGGCAATCTTGTCACCAACGAATACACTGGCTTTCCCGATATGTTGACTGCTGCTCATGTTCGACTGGCAGTGATAACCACATCCGGCGGGGACATCACATCAATAACAGATTCTCGTACGGGCCACAATTTTGTCATGCCGTATGGGGCCGGTGGGGTTAGGAAGGTTGTCGAAGCACATACCAGTGATGATACGCTTACGGCAGCGGAGTCGGGAAGTGTTCACAGTAATCTCGGCGCGACGGGGACGGTGATACTTACACTACCTTCGAATGCAACGCAGGGAACGCAGTTTACTTTCGCGGTTCAGGCGGCCCATGAACTGCGGATCGATCCCGGCTCTGCGGCTATCAGAGGTGACAGCGGCCAGACGGCCGACAAGTACAAATCAGCAAATGCTGTCGGCGAGTGTCTCACAGTCGTTGCTGATTCAAATGGTGATTGGGCAACTACAGCTAAGAATGGCACTTGGACGGAGGAGGCGTAAGAAACGTGTTTTCAGGCAATTTGCATATGAGGCGGCGATTATCAGGCTGAGCAAGACGGACTTTGATATTTGGGAATGGTTAAATGGCGATAGATCTTACAGCAAACTGCGTGGCTCAATACCACATGAATGAGGCTTCGTGGAACGGGACACCCAACGAGGTTGCAGACAGCTCCGGAAACGGCTGGCATGGGGAAGCCGATGGCGATGCGGATACTATCACAGGTGGGATACAGGGCAGCAGATGCGGACGCTTTAACGGCACGGGTGATTACGTGGACCTACCGGATATTACAACAATCGACGGACTCGACGAATTCAGCGTCTCGCTCTGGGCAAACGCCTTTAGTTGTGACCAGGATGGGTACTTAATAGACAGGTGGAGCAGCCAACTGTTGGTGTACGCCGATTACGCAACGTACAACAACTGGCGAGCCATCATGAGGAATAGCAACGGCGATACATACGGCAGCGGTGTGAATCTACAGAACGATGCGGAGATTATTTTCGATACCTGGGCGCATTTAGTGCTGCGATTCAGGCGTAATGATTACTTCAGGTTTTACGTCAACAACAATCTTATCATCGAGCAGGCTACGGCGGATTACCCGATGGCCAGTGCCAGCGGCATCATACGTATAGGCGCCGACCGTGATAACGGCAATGACAAAGAGTTCGAGGGCGACATTGACGAGCTTGTCTTTTTTAACAAAGCCCTTACACCCCCGGAGGTGGCCTGGTTATATAACAACGGCAAGGGCAGGGAATCTCTCAAGCAGCTTCTTGCTCCATTGTTCCAGCGGCATTACAGAAAAAGGAGGAACGCATAATGCAATTTTTGAGAGCAGACACGGCGGCAACTATTCTGACAGGCCCGTTTCTTGACAAAGATGACGGCGTCACACCGGCGACGGGGATCACATTGGCTGCCGCCGATTCGGCCGAGATCATGAAACATGACGGCACAACGTTTGTTGATATTTCCGGCAGGACCTTTACTCATAAAGAAAAGGGGATGTATACCCTGGTGCTGACCACCGGCGATACCGATACTGAGGGCCGATTAACTGTTTTTGTAAGTGACGAAAGTCTCTGTTTGCCTGTCTGGGCGGAGTTTATGGTTTTGCGAGCGGCTGTTTACGATGCGATGTTCGGCAGCGATGATTTGTTTGAGAAAGCAGCGAAAGTGATCACCAACAAGGCTGTGCAGGATAAAAGCACGGGGGCAGTTGATTATTACGATGACGACGGCCAGACAGTGCTTTTGACGCATACGCCTAATGAAGACCAATCTAATATCACGAGGATACCGAGCTGATGGAAATCAGATTCTTAGAGAATGCTTTGTTTGCTGGGATGACGGCGAACGCATACAGGCTTGGGATGACACTGACTTTAGGCTGGTTTTGGGTACGGCTGGCCGGCTGTTCGATACTTTATCGCGGTAGCAGTATGAGCCAGACCGATTTTGAAAACATACTGGCAGTCGCCGAAGCCGATGCCGCCCAGATTTCGGCACCGAGTTATCTGGTGCATGACAACAGCACAACGTATTTCTATGTTATTCGGCGAGCCAACGAATGCGGTGATGAAGAATGTACGTTGTCTGCTGCAGTTAAAGTGGCGATAGATGCCAATGGCGACCTGGCAGAGCCAAGGCCAAACGATATTTTTGAACTGGTCGCCGGTCAAGAACAAAGCGACAAGGTACAATTGACATGGTATTACAGTCCCATCAACCAGGAATCGACGCCTGTGTCTTTTATGGTTTATGGAGATGCGGGGACAGGGCAGATTGATTTTGTGAATTCGATAGCTGAAATCAGCTACGCCGGGCGAAGGTTCTACAATTACCTGAGCGACTCACTCAATCCAGGTCAATATCTGTTCTGTGTAAAAGCTAAAGATGCCGCCGGGGAAGAGGGTGTTTGCTCGATTCCGGTAAAGATCCAAGTTAACACCGCAAGTCCTGAAGCGGTCGATATTCTGAGTGTGGAAGCTACCTGAGATAAAATCTAAATCTGTATAAAGGTTTCTTATGTCCAACAGAATCGACTTTTTTCAATCAGAGCGAACACAGGTGTCACTTCCGGCAGGGAAGACTTCGATTTTCTTTGACGGATCATTGTGTCCCTATCTTGAGTTGAAAGAGATTGTGCGATCCGGTTGGCCCGAATTTAGTTGGGCGAGATTGGCGTATCATCTGGCGGCATGGTCAGATGCAGAGATGGCAACAACAGAAGATATTATGACTGAGCTTGGAATGGGAAAATCCATCAGCATCCACCGGTTTTACAATGGCCTGCATCCGGGCGCTGGACCTTTTAGTTTTCCTATATATTACGGCCAGATAGAAGCTGCGGAGACAAAGCTCGATTCCGACGGTAAAAGCGTTGAGATAACCGCCAGGGATTTCTCTGTCATTATGGAGCGTGTCACTGTTTACGGCCAGCGTGTCAGCAACACCGATAGTTCGACGGTATTTCTGTCCGGCGCTGATACTATCTTCAATGAAAACGGAGAAGCCGACGCAACCGCCGAGCCGATTGAGAACAACGGCAACAGCTATAGAGTTTTTTGTGCCGAGCCGTCAACCGGTGCATATTGGAGCTATGCGCAGGTGATTTATTATCTTCTCTGCGAATACCTGCCGGGCGGATGCCTTCAAGTGCCAACCATAGAAGAACTTGAGGCTTTGACCGACGGCCAAATTGCTCGTGACCTTGATTTGACCGGATCAAACTTGTTGGATGCCCTGCACCGATGCTGCGATGAGATCGGTCTGGAGTTCAGATTCCTTCCGCGCCTTGAGCCGACAGGGCCTCGACAGGCGATTGCGTTCTTCAAGTTCGGAAGTGGCAGAGAGGTTGAACTGGGATGTCAGCGGACTGGAGAGCAACTGAACATTTCAAAGACTAATATTGCCCACATGCACAGCAGGAAGAATTTCTGGCCGGTGACGCACAGATATGTAGGCCAGGGCGACTTTGAAGTTTGTGAAGCAACCTTCGATCTGGTCAAAGCATGGGACCCGGCGGACGAAGATACGAATTACGAGAAATTCTCGCCTTCGACCAACCCGAACTTTTATCAGGTCAAAGACGTTTATCGGAAATGGTGCCTCAATGAAGCCGATGACTATAGCAGTTCTCCGTATAGCCAGGGTGAGGCATTTGATTTTTCAAAGATTTTTCAGGGGGCGGATTTTGTCTGTCGTCGCCGCCATTTTCTGCCGGCCTTAAGTACGGACAAACAGGGAAACTCACTTGGTTATTTTCTGCAGGTATCGTTCGACAACGGTCAGAGCTGGTGGCAATATCTCCGGGCTTTCAATAATTTTCTTGATGAATGCGGTGTATGGCTCAGCAGCGACCAGCTTGGTCCGAACACGTGGAACGCAGCCTTGAACGACGTATTAAAGTTCAGAATAACAGCGTCGGTGGTTGGTGACGAGAGATTGAGTTGTGTTGTTGCAGACGGCCCTGTTGATTCGACGATACCAGTGGTCGATCACGTTTTCACATTGCCTCGTCAATTCAGATATCGCAAGGTCTCTGGCCAGAGCATCTTCGCCGGCGTCACCGGCAAATTACTCGGTGTTCCGGACGAGGTGGATGACACTGTCGCCCTTTACGAGTTTGTGCGCAAAAAGGCGCTGGCGGGCTGCGAGACAATCGAGACTGTCGATGTCCGGACGCCGTTTCTTATCCTTGGTTACGAAGTCGGTGACATCGTCAGTACAAGCCCTGAAAGCAGGGACCTGCTCAGTTTTAGAAGCGACAACCGAAGTATGGCCCGGATAGAACGAGTGCAGATGGATTTTGAAGATCAGTGCACAAACTTGAAGATAGTCCGCAGAAGGAAGTGTCAATTATGAGCAGTCCCACAAACATAACGAAAGGCTTCGAATTGCTTGGCCGACTGAGTCGGCACGTTCGGCGCGAGCAATCCGACAGATCAGTGGTCGCTTCACCGGGCGCCGGGGCCAGGGCCTGGGCTGTTAAGGTAAAGAGTCTGTCTTCGTACAATGTGTATAACGTTCGCATGGTCGTCATAGGTAATCCGGGTGCGGCGCCTGTCGAGATTGGAGACGAGATGAAGGCGGCGAATTTAGCCGAACCTTTCGCTCAGCAGGGGCAATTGCAGGCCGGTACGCATGTGGTCATGTCAAGGGTGGGTCAGAAAAATGTGTTCTATGCTCCGGTGTAAAGATGGGTGAAAGCGATTCGAGAAGTTGGCGGTTAAACCGGCAGGTAAATCTTTCTGTGCTGGTCCAGTTGGTGTTGTTGGCGTCTCTGATAATCGGCAGTTGGGTGAATTTGCAGCGACAACTCATTCTGCTCCAGCGTGATGTCACCATGCTATTGGAGAGCCAGAGGAAATCTGAAACAAAGCTGGAATCACTCTCAGCCAAGAGCATCTCATACGAATATCGTCTGCGTGCATTGGAGACCTTCGTTTCCAAGTCTAAGTTTCCCACAAATTCCAATTGAGCAAAACGAACTCTATATAGGTCAAAAGATATGGATACTGAATTATATAAGAGAGTCAAAGACGAGTTGTGTCCTAATGACCACTGGGATCTGACAGATGCCATCAAAAGACTGTTGAAGCTTCAGATTAATCGCTTGCCGCAAGTAACGGTTTCTGCAGAAGAAACAAGATACCCTACGAGCCCGGCGGGAATGAGAGCGTTCCTGGATACATTTTTCGCAAGACATTACTTTCAAGTTCAGAATAGTATGCTTGATTACATGACATCTGAGGAGTTTCTCAATCTTGTCAGTGGACAAGAACTAAGAATTCTCGACATCGGCTCTGGGCCCGCAGTTGCTTGTCTGGCAATCACAGACATGCTCGCCTCTACATTCAAACATCTGCGTAGGCTAAACCAGATATTTAAGTCAAACATGGTAAACATGAACTATGTGCTGAATGACACAGCTGGTATATGCCTTGGTGCGGGCCGGGAGTCGATTCGGAGCTACTTCAAGATAATTCGCCAAAACTCTTACGAACTACTTCACGCCACAACGCTTGCAATCGAAAAGGGCTTTCCTCTGAACATAAGCCAATTAAAAAGGATATGCCAAAACACAGGTTATTACGACATAGTGATATTGTCGTATGTTTTGAATCCCTTGAATGAGCAATTGGGTTTAAGAGGTATCGCTGATGGTCTGTCACAAGTTGAATCGCTCTGCAAACCGGGGGGAAGACTCCTGATTTTACAGGACAAATTCCGAGAGCCTCTGATAAGAAGAGTAGCAGGCGCCATAGGACGACCTTGTCACAAAGAAGTATTGAGCCAACATGTGCATTCAATGGAAAATGAGAACGAACTCTTTACTTATACATACTACAGTTGTTTTTTTGCACCAAAGTCGAAAGTTGTGGAATACAATGCAGAATTTGTGTGATTCTTACCATGTGACACAATTGCACTTGTGTGGCTCGAATAGATCTTTCAAAGCATCCCAGACTTCAGCCGTTTCTCTGCACAGGCTCACGGAGACATGTTCGTCAAGACTGCGAATGGTGTTAACAAGGAACTCATAGAATTCGATTCGTTGTTTCAGAGGGTAGCGGAGTTTGCTATCTGAGGATCCTCTGACAAAATTATGGTTACAAAGCTTGCTGGCGCGATTGCCATAGGCCGCCCTGGCAAGATGAAAATGTCCTGGCAAGAGCCTCAGCATGCCGAGTGTTATATTTTCGGGCATGGTTGCCGATAGTGCTTGATGAATCAAATCAGCGTAGCCGGCTTGCCAGTTCGGATACAAGATACCGGGGTCGATGCGAAACCGTATACGGTAGCCGTGTTCCTGGCAAAGTTTGGCTGACCTGATGCGTTCGTCAAGATCGGCCGTGCCTAACTCATAGGCCTGGATCATTTGCGGAGTATTCAAGCTCCACGAGACGACTATCTGCTTGCTGGGTTCCACGGCGAGCAGGTTGTCAATGTTGCTGCTCTTGCTAAGCAGCATCAGGTAAGCTTTTGGAAAGTCGGAGAAGAATGGAATGAGCATCTTCGTCAGATTGGTGATGTGGTCGAGTGCGAGACTGTCAAGCATCTCGCCCATGTTGAAGTGGATCCTGCCGCAGGAATGAGCTAAGACCTTTCTGATCTGTCGGAACATTGTATCGTAGTTTATATTGATCTTAATGAAGGGGGTGAACTTGCGATAGACATAAGCCAGATAGCAATAAGTGCAATAGTAGGGACAGCCATTAGAGACAGGAACAAGTTTGTGATATGGACAGCAGCGAACATTTGAACCCAGACAACCATCGAAATCGCCAACAAACGACGCAGTTTCGCCGACCATCAGAGTCCTTTTGCTCTCGAGCAGAGCCTTAGACAGTGACATATTTGCCAGGTCGGGCCTGCGCTGATGCTTGACAACGTGGATATCTGCCGACGGGAATAGAGCCAAAATTCGCTGGGCCTCAGGGTGTTGGGCTATCTTCTGCCACAGCAGTATGGTATTGGGCCTGAATCTTCTTGCCGTATCCATAGAAAAGAGACTCCTTTGCCAAACCGCAACGTTTCTCGCACGGCGGCATCAGTATTGTAACAGAAAAATGAAATTCAGACAATTCCAAGGAGACAATTATGAAAAGAATAATTCTTACAGTAATCATGTCGTGCGTTTTGTTTGTCGGCTGTGACAGTTTGCGGTTTGCTCCGAGTGAGGCGCAGAAGCAGAACGCATGGCTGCACAATCGCACTGCCATGATCACATCGCAAACAGCCAAAGCCGAGAACACTTCCCCGAAGCTGCAGGACCTGACCGGGCTGTGTGAACTGCAGAGCAGGGCATTTACTTCCTACTGCGGTCTGCCGAAAGAATTTCCGGAGGCCGATACACCAGAGCAGATATTGGGCGAGGCGAACTGGCAGCTTGCGTCGCAGGCTCTGAATGAATCGGCGGATCGGCCCGACGCATGGCAGTTAGCCGACAATGTTTTTGAACTGGCTATCGGTATCAGCGCCCTGTTGGGCGGAGTCTACGGCACGAGGGCGGTTCGATTCCTGAAAGAGACCAGAGCAAAGTCGCAGGCCCTGAAAGAGATCGTAACCGGCAACGAACTTTTCAAAAAGCAACACGGTGAATCTGCGCCGGCATTCAAGGCAGCTCATAACAGCCAGTCCCCCCAAACCCGCCAAATCGTCACACAATTGAAAGCATAATTCAGACAGAATCAACAGCATAACGGCGGAAGTTGTGAAGAAAAGCAGGAATTTTGACCGCGGAGTACTCAGAGGACGCGTATTTTGATAGACAACGAACGATGAAATTCCTTGACTAATTGGTCCGCGATGTCTATGCTAAGTGTTTGATTTGCTGGTGGAAATCACCTCCTTTTGCCGATATCGAACATAGTGAAGATCTTAGGAGTAGAATTTGCTGTTCGGTGCATAATCTATTTCAGGTTTTTTCGTGTAGACGTGCCACAGGAAGGGTGAAGATGAAATTTGCTTATGAATATCAAATGTTGAAACCTGCCGAGCGGTGGCTCAAAGCTCAGGGTTTAGAAACTAAGCGAGAGTTCCCCACTCCCTGGGGAATTTGCGATCTTGTTGGCTGCTCTTTTAACAGGGAAAGTGTTAAGACAAGGCTGGAGTTAGGGCAACGAAAACCGGTAGGTCCTCAACTGCGTGTGGCGTTGTTGTTGCAAGTACCGGATCACGAGACAGGCAAGAGCATTTCGGTACAGACGCTGAGCAGGAGGTTTGGGGAGTTCATTGATGAATCCAGAATCGCCCTTGAAATGGATAAGCTTGAAAAGGATCGATTCGTGCAACGAAGGTCACGAGGGGGATATCAGAGGTTAAATGGTTGGATGCCCCTGCACAAAAGGTTGATAGCCGTAGAACTGAAACTCAGCCGTATTACCGAAGCTCTGCACCAGGCTCGCAATAATTTGGAGTTCGCTGACGAGTCTTATGTTGGCTTACCCGCCAAAATCGCTGACCGCTTAATCGAATCGGAGAAGAAATCAGAGTTTCAACGGCAAGGCATAGGTGTCTTGGCGATAGACCATACGGGATGCCGGGTGGTGCTGGAATACAGGCCTGCCAAATCAGTAACCAATGGGGCTCTTCAAATGCATTGTAGCGAGCGATTCTGGCGAACTCGCCTTAAAGACACTGCAACATAAGTTGTTCCGCCACCTTGCCCGCCTCCCGTGCGCTCGCGGAACAATGTGGGAGTGTGTCCCTTGGCAATTTCGGCAGTTGCCGGCCTATAACAAAAGCCGATGACAGATCTTGATATAAGCCGAGCGCTCGGCTCGCAGGCGGGATTGTTTCAATTTCGTCGAACCACTTCTTATAGAATCTTGCCACCTGATTGATTGCAGCCTCCCTGTTTGTAAGCACGCCGAAATTGCTTCGCAGATTTTCAAGTTCTCTGTGGGCGGGGTCTGTTGGACTAAGTTTATCAATTGCTTTGGGCAACCACGACTTGAGCCCCTGCGTCACGGCCCGTCTTCTTAAAGGGGGTATTGCTAATCGAATACTCCCAGTTTGTGGCCGTCCACACGAGATGTAGTACCCATATTTGGTGCCGAGCGTTATGGCTGGGTAATCGCAAAGCCCTTGAGCCCACAGAACCAAATTTATTCCCCAGTATGGTCCCGCTACTATGGTTGTGTCCTTAGGAAGTTCTTTCCTAAGTAGCTTGTGAAACTCAATTAGCTTCAAATAGCGTTTAGGGAAGTTTTCATTTCTTTGTTGGTCTACAACAGACGTGTCTACTACCCAGACTCCATCTGCGGTGGCGCGTTCCCAACAATCCCTTGCCACATTGAGTTTCTTATCTCTGATTGGCTTGCTGTTCAACTGTTTCTGCAGAGTGAAAACTAAAGGCAAAATTAATTTGCCCCTGTAACACGAACTTATCTTCCACTCTTTTGTGGCGTCAGCGAGCATTCGATTGATTCGGTTTCTGCTTCCATCACTCACTATAGGCAACTGCGGGACTGTAATCCAAACAGGTCTATGGCGAAAACATTCGTTTAAGACTTCGTATACGAAACTCCTAAGTTTCTCATAGCAACTCTGTCGCCAAGAGTTCTTGTCGGCAAGGATTTGAAACTCAGTGAATTTCTGAAAAACATTTTCCCACTTGTTCCAAAGCTGTTGCAACCCCGGTTTCCAGTCCCGTCGTGGTTTGCTGGTCGGCCACTTTGTAGTAAGCCGGTAGTTGTAGCCGTCGACTGAGGGATCCATCCAAAGGCCAACGCTTTCTGGGAGTTTTCCCTGGACATTGTGTATCGATTCAAGGGAAACTCGGACTATCTTGGAGTCGCTGTAAAATTGTTGGAGAATATTACAGTCTCTGCCGCTTTGCACAAAAGGTATATGGGAGGCCATTTATATTTCCTTTTCCAGTAGCTTATCTCTCCATTTCAGATAGCGGCACATATGTTCCGCCTCGGGAAAAATGGACATCTCGTTTACGCCAATACGCTCCAGTTCTTCCTGCAAAACCTGTTTATACTCTTTTGCGATCTTTAGGTAAACCAGAGAAGGCGCTTGTTTGTCAGTTAGAGTAAAATATCTTGAACCATGCAGTGTAAAAACTCCCTGCTGGAGCATAATTCTCTCTGAATTCCACGTCGGGTTGATCGCAATTGTTTTTAGTCCCTTTGTTTGGTCCCTGTTGCCATCAAGAGTCAGATACCTCTTTATCAATTTGGCATCCTGATGAGGATCAAGAATGCGCGCTTCCTTGGGAAAAGCCTCTCTGTTTAAGTCAACGGGATTTAGAACAAGAACGGCGCCGTCATTTTCAGGTTCAGCGCAACAAGCAAAATAAAGCGCAATCGCGGCATTTTTGGTCCAGTCAAGTAACCGCGTCGGCAATCCGTAATGTTGAGCCAATTGTATCCATTTGAACTGCTCATTATTGGCGGGTAGTTTCTGTAGTTTCATCTCTCCGAACCTTTTGAAATCAGACAGCAAGCTCAAGGCTTTGTTTCGTCTAACAGGTGTTCTGTACCGCAAAGCAGAGGGAGTAAGCCTCCAACTCAGATCGGCATTTCCTCTGAACCAAAAAGTTGCATCTCTTCTTAGTACGCTATTTAGGGTATCAAAGTACGTTCCCAAACGGCGAATTTCCCCAGGGACAATTCGACAACCTGGCCCTGTTTTCCGTCGTGCTTTCCGATGTTTCACAACTTTTTTTGAACTTTTGGCCATGGAGTATACTATCTCCTTAATGGGCGTCAAATCAACATTGCACCCATTACGACAAAATCTACAAGATTCAAAACCAGCGGCCGAATAATTCTCGTGTTGTCGATTCTTAAGCTCGCTTGAGGACAACGTAAACAAATTGCCGACATTGGTCAAGACTTTTTAGATGAAATCCATTCGATCAGCTAAAATCAGGCTTAATCCAGTCGTCAGTAGATCAGAATGGCAAGAGGGTTGCTCGAAATACAGTCGACGAAGTAGTTGAACCAGAATAACTCTCGAATTTCATTTCATCTAACATTTGACTTCCTCCCTCTTTGAGCGCGGGATTTGGTTCACTTCGATTTCACTCAGTGTAAACTATTTTACTCAGTGTAAACTCACTTCGGAAAAGTTATCTTCAAACCATTCCCACAGCCCAACCCGGCCTGCTACGACGGGCTTTCAGCACGCCGAGCGACCCCCCCTCGAATTTTGCGTCATTTCCCCTTCTTCGTGTTCTTCTGATCTTCGTGGTAAAAAAAAGTGTTAAAATAAGAAAAAAGTGCTTGACAATCCGTGTCGAATTCTTTTACAATTATTGGTATCAAACGGAGAAATTATGTTCTTTAAGAATGTAAATGTGAAATGTCAGCTTGAATTATTTTCGTGCTGACCAAGGAAATCATTTATGGCAAGCGAGTTAGGAGGACTTGTATTATGAAGAAAGCATTAGTTTTAATGTTAGTTCTTGGTATTAGCTCGGCAGCGAGCGCCAACCAGATCGACCTGCAGATTAGCAGTATCAACGGCGAGGCGATCACCCCTGTCAGTGAAATCACTATAGCTCCGTCGGATGTTGTCAACCTGGACATTGTCTATTCGGACGCTATTGGTGGGCAGACAGTTATTCAACTCTCGTGTTCCGTAGATGTGGCCGGCCCGGCTGCTCTTGATCTGACTCAGTTGACCATTCCGCCGGGTATGTGGGATGATGAGTACAGCTTGGGTGTCGCTCTTCCTCCAGGGACTACTATGCTGTACAATGGAGGTATGACCGGCAGCGGTGGCGCTCCCGGTGATATCTTGATCGACCACATCCTGATACACTGCGAAGGAGAAGGTACGGTAACGGTAACGTTGAGCGACGAGATTGTGGCTGGATTTGGCACAATTGATGAATGGTACATGCCGGTTCCGTTTGGACCGGGCGTCACGATTACTCAGATTACTGACCCGAACTGCTTCGACCCCGATGACCCGCACTATCAAAATTGGCTCGACGTTGGCAAACCCGGCTCCTGGTGCTGCGATTATCAACATCTGGGCGACGGCAACGGTGACGGCTACACGAACATTCAAGACCTGATGATGATTTTCAAACCGGCGTACAATTCGGGTTTCGGGGGTCCTGGGAATTATAACCCGGATGCCGACTGCAGCCGTAACAAGTTTGTGCAGATCCAGGACCTGATGATGTGCTTCAAGCCGAACTACAACACAACCCATGAAGTCGGCTATGACTGTGAACACGACCAATACTAAGGATGACAAACCTCATCCGTGT
>Ga0075123_10000740_pt1 | contig 16818 bp, 7 predicted proteins | sample AntAceMetag02UKX_FD_69808 | JGI IMG/M metagenome (GOLD analysis project Ga0075123, IMG submission 69808) | Saline lake microbial communities from Ace Lake, Antarctica - Antarctic Ace Lake Metagenome 02UKX | ecosystem: Environmental > Aquatic > Non-marine Saline and Alkaline > Saline | place... | reverse complement strand
ATAAGATTTTGATATCCAATGAATAGGATAAATTGCCCCAAAACAGATCTTAGGGCTGATTCCTTCCACAATTTAATAGAAAAACCGCATTTTTGATACTGATAAGATGCGGTAGCCCTGATAACTCGCCAATCAACTTGAAATTGCGTCCAATTGTCGGTACCATGAAATCTGGTAAGCAAAATAATCTTTATTACGGGTAGCCGCTTATGGGAATTTTCAGTAAAACCGCTCAGTTTTTCAAAGATCACCTCGGCAAAACCAGGGATAAGATCAGTTCTTCGCTATCTTCTGTCCTGACGCTCGGTAGAAACATCGACGAGGCGCTTCTCGACGAACTCGAAGAGACGCTCATAAGCGATGACATCGGTGTCGAAACGACCGACAGACTGATCTCGGATCTGCGCCAGGCTTATCGCAGCAGGCAAATCGTAACTACCGATGACGTTATCCCTTTTCTAAAAAAACACATCAAGGGCTATTGGCCTCATCGCGACAGGCAATTGCAGCTTGCCACGACGGGCCCGACGGTGATTCTTGTCGCTGGCGTTAACGGCTCGGGGAAAACTACGAGCATTGCAAAACTCGCCCACATCCTCAGGAAAAACAACGACCAGGTTATTGTGGCGGCGTGCGATACGTTTCGGGCGGCGGCGGTTGAGCAACTGACAATCTGGGCCGAGCGAATCGGCGCGCAGATCGTCAAGCACAAATCCGGTGCCGATCCGGCGGCGGTAGCCTATGACGCCTGCGAAGCCGCCGTTGCAAGAAACGCTGACGTTTTGATTCTCGACACAGCCGGCCGGCTCCACACGCAGAAGGACTTGATGAAGCAGTTGACAAAGATCAGGGATGTGGTCGCGCGAAAAATACCGGACTCGCCGAACGAGGTGCTGCTCGTTCTCGACGCGACGACCGGCCAGAACGCCATAGCGCAGGCAAAGATGTTCACCGAGGCCATTGACGTCACGGGGATATTCCTTGCCAAGCTCGACGGCACAGCTCGCGGCGGAATCGTGGTTGCGATTAAAGATATGCTGGATATACCGGTGAAGTTTGTAGGTCTCGGCGAGAAACCGGAGGACATCGCCGAGTTCGATCCGGAGTTGTTTGTCGAAGCACTGTTTAGTTGATGTTGCTGATTCTCTAAAGAGAATTGCCATGGGATATCGAAGCAGATTCTCGCTTGTATGGCTCATTGCCGTGCTGTTAGTGACAACCGCAACCGCCCAAAGACACTACTACCGGCCGCAGGTCGAAGACAGCAAAAAATTTAAGTTCGAAATTACATACGATGTTTCAGTTCCCGGCGATACCAGGACCATAGAACTGACAGTTGTTATCGCCCGGAGCATACCCGGCAGGCAGGAGATATATGACGTTGAATTTTCACCCAAGCCCGAAAGCATCTTCGCCAAAGACGGGACCGGCTATGCTCAGTTCGTATTCTTCAAAGCCAAAAAGGACGTGCAAATCAAAATAAAAGGCAAAGCGAAGCTAACCAGGTACGACTTCGAAACTGCACGAAAGAAAAACAAAAACGATCCCGCCTCGCAATCAGACCTGAAACAATTCCTCAAGCAGGAAACCTACATCGAGAAAGACGATCCGCTCATAAAGCAAATAGCCGCAGGCATTACCGGTGCCGATCGCACAGTAATCGTGAAAAACGCATTCGACTACGTTGTCAAAAACATGGAGTATGCCGGCTTTAAGAAGAGGAATCGCGGCGCCCTAAAAGCTGCAAAGGAGAAAAAGGGCGACTGCACCGAGTACGCCGACCTTTTCGTAGCCATCTGCAGAGCCAAGAACATCCCCGCAAGAGTCGTATCGGGCTACGGTGTGCGTTTCGATGATGTCACTCCGAAACATTCATGGGCCGAGGTATACTTCGAAAAGTACGGCTGGATCCCTTTCGATTCGACGGTGGGTGATTCCGAAAATACCTTTGCGCGAAACTGGGCGTTTGAAATGCTCGAACCGGTCTATATCCGGCTCAGTCACACACGCAACGACAAAATCCTCGACAACCACGCATTCTGCGCCTGGCACTACTGGGGCGACAAAATCACCGTAAAAGATTCCATCAAGTTCAAGAAAATCTCAAACACCTCCGGCAAAACCCCCTGACGCACAGCCTGTTCAAATGTACCCGTACGATACACATTGGGCCGCGCTTGACGCTATTGCTCCCACAGCCAACATTCCGCCAAGACAGCATAGTCGAGTAAATTGACGATGCCGTCACCATCGGGCTCCGGGGCAGTATCAATCATCGGATCATCCGTCAGCCAGTTGTCGGCAAGTTCCATCAATTCTGCATAACCCGCTCTGCTTCTTGTCGCCTCGGACGTATTGCCGTACGCGCCCATATTCACCCGACCGCCGTTTGGCCAGAGCTCCTGAGCCCACTCTGAACTTGGATCACCCAAATCGACAGCCGGCGAGCCGGCCAACAGATGAAAATCGCCGCCCGCTGCATCGGCGAACATCGGCTCGACATCAACATTACCCTCTCCCGACCAGCCACCCTCAACATCGCAGTAAGTAACATCCGGTGCGCCGGCACTCTCAACATATATCTCGTCCGGCACATCAGCCCACAAAATGCAGTCAATTATAGTCGGAAAAGCCTCGCAATTGCCAATTGCGCCGCCAAAGTTATCCGCGTTGTTTCCCGCAAACACACAGTTCCTTACTGTCGGCGAGGAATACCAGTTGTCCATGCCGCCGCTGTAAGAAGCACTGTTACCGCTGAAAATGCAGTTCACCACCGTCGGCGAAGAAACAGTGTTCGATATTCCTCCACCAAAAGTGCCTGCGGTATTTCCGACAAAGACACAACCTGCAATGGTTGGAGAAGAGCCGTCGTTGTAAATCCCGCCTCCGTAACCTGCGTACCCACTCGTAATTGTAAAACCTTGCACCACAGAACACGCATCTTCGCCGCTGTGGAAATGGAATCCACGACGGGGCTCGAACTCAGTCCCCTGGCACTGAATAACACAGTTGGCCGGACCATTTTGGCTTTTGACTGTGATAGCTTTTCCGTGAAAGTCAATGTCACGGTTACCGTGGCCGAAGTATAGCCCGTCCGCGACCATGACCATGTCGTTATTCTCGGTCGCATCTATTGCAGCCTGTATGGTGGAATATGCTGGAGTCGGAACGTATCGTATCGTACCACCGATCAATAAGTTAACTTGGACTGTCTCAGGGCTGTTCACCGCGCCGGCGGCAGTAATTGTCAATAGGCAACTGTAGAACCCCGGCGACAGGCCTGCAATTTCCACCGACAGAACAACATCGTTGTATTCGCCTATGGACTGGCCCGCGGGGGGATCTACTTGCAGCCATGAACAATCATATGAAATTTGCCAGTTCAACGCACCTAAACCACTGTTGCGAATGCGGAGAATCTGTGGGTCAGGATTTGGGGCCTCTGGTGCTGAAAAGTCAAGCTCGATAGCTGACGTATGGATAATAGGCGTTTGGATATTCAGTTCGTCTGCCCCCATGTCGACGCGACCATTCATAACACGAGGTTCACCGTCCATATCTGTTTGACCGGCATAATCACCGTTGGGATCGCCGGCATCTGCGCAGGGTGAATTCCACTGCAGATGAAAGTCGCCACCAACCAACGTCTGACCGTTCCAGTGAGGAGACTTAACAAAACGAGGATCAGCGTCAATGTTGCCGGTACCAGGCCAGCCGTACCGAATGTCGCTGTAGGTAATTGTGATCGTTGAGCCGTCAGTATTGTAGACTTCATTCCCTCCGTCCCAGAGGATGCAGTTGGTTACTTGAATAGTGCTGGGATTTGCAGACTCATAATAAGTCTGGTCACAAGCAAGAGCTTCTCCATTGTCAGCGAGGTTGCTGCTGAATGTGCAGTTGGTCAGTACAGAGTTGCTGCCGTAGCTGAACACGGCCCCGCCATAACCTGTGACGGACAAATCTCCAATGGTTGAGTTGCCAACAAAAACGCAGTTGGTTATGGTCGGGGTGCTACAGCAGTCGTAGATAGCACCCCCATAACCACCCCTCGCGTAGTTAGCGCTGATGGTGCAGTTTGTCAGCGTTGGGCTGCTGTTAAAATCGTACATCGCACCGCCCCAGAAGGCGACGTTCTCAGAGATAATGCAATTTTCCAACGCAGCATTAGAGTTGGAGTCACAATATACACCGCCACCATAGGCATAGGGTGCATAGTTGTCGGATATTATGCATTCTTCTATTTTAGGGCTGCTGTTGTGGCAACAAATCCCTCCTCCTTTATCCATAGCCGAGTTGCCGGAAATCGTGCATCCTGTTATGTGAGGATTACTGTTATCGTAGCAACACAGGCCGCCTCCCAGGGAACGGGCGCCACCTGCGTTGTCTCTGATTGTACAGTTAGTTATCGTCGCATTGCACCCTCTTATCAGGCCGATACCAGCGCCATTTCCAGCCTCTCCATCGCCATAGCCAAAGCCTGCCAGGCAGTCCTCTATTGTGCAATTAGTGATGTCCGGCGCACCACCCACACAACCAATTCCAGCCCCAAGTACAGCACGACAATTCCTTATTGCACAGTCGATAATAGTAGGGCTGGAGAATTCGCAATATATCCCGCCTCCAATCACATGGTTCGGATCTTCAGTCCAGGAGTCAGGTACAGAGTTAGGTACGCCTACAACATATCCATTGACAATGGTAAAACCCTGCAGGATTGAATTTGCATCTTCAGATTCATGGAAATAGAAGCCCCTGTGTTTTCCACCAAAGGTTTTACCCATACAGTCAATTATACAATTTTCCGGGCCAAGTTCGCTGCGCAATGTGATTGCCTTACCTTTGAAGTCAATATCGCGGTTGCCGAGACCGGTGTAAATTCCGTCAGCAACCCAAACAGTGTTTCCATCAACCGTCGCATCAATAGCCGTCTGAATCGTAGGATACTCGCTTGGAACATGCAAGCCGGGCGGTTTGGGGTGAGTAATAAATATGTAACACTGAGCATTGTTGGAATCTATCGTCTCATTGCCTGCTACATCAGTGGCATGGATTTCAAGATAGTGTTCGGTTTCGTAAGTTAGGCCGGACAGGTAGATACTGTGGCTGGTCTTTAGGCCCGAACCGTCGTCAAAGACATCGTTGGGTCCTCCACAGGACTGAGCGCACAGAACGCGCCCTATGGTTGGCTCATCAGTCTCAAATGCAACCCATGCCCCAGTACTTGCTATATTTGTCACTTGTACGTTGGAAATCTCGGGTAACTCGCAATCGACGCCCGCGGTATCTGTCACAGTTGCCGGACTGCCGGATCCGTCATTGGCATCATCGTATGTCACGGTTAGAATCTGGTTGTGAGCCACCTGGACTGTGCCATCTTCACTGTTTGGATCACCGGATCCCAAAGCGATTGTCGCGCCAAAAACGCCCGGAGTGGAGTTAGCCTCAGCGAGCAGTACTATCTCCAAGTCTCCACCGCTGGTGGACACCGTGACTTCCTGGGTCGTGTTTCCCTTAATATCGGTGTCGAAAAGCTTGATTTCCATGAGACCAGAGCAACAGTAGAGTTCACGGTCAAGAAAAACTGTGCCCTTGGGGGCGAGGGCTCCGTGAAGGTTTAGCCTGCCTGAAGCGCAGACGCCGGGCGAAATGGGATCGGTCGAGTCCAAGAGAACTTCCTTGAGTTCGTCGACTTGGATTTCGGGATAGAGTGACAACATAAGCGCACAGGCACCTGCCACATGTGGGCACGCCATCGAGGTGCCCGACATAATCGTTGTATAATTATCATAGTATATGCCACCGCCCGCCCCACTGTGATCGCCGGCCAGCAGCGATAGAATATCAACACCTGGAGCTGCGATATCCACCCAATCGCCGTAATTAGAAAAAGATGCCTTTTGATCATTCGAACTGGTTGCAGCCACCGAGATTACGTGGTCATAGTAAGCCGGGTATTCCGGGACATTAGTATCGTCATTCCCAGCAGAGGCTACCATTACAACGCCTTGGCTGTGTGCGTAACTGACAGCTTCTTCCAAAGCCTTGGAATAGGCACCGCTACCCCAGCTGTTGCTTATTACATCAGCTCCGTTTTCTACCGCGTAGTAAAAAGCAACCACGGCATCGGATGTGAAACCCTCTCCACGCCAGTCCAGAAACTTCAGGGCCATGATCTTTGCGTTCCAGCAAACGCCGGTTACGTCCAAGCCGTTGTTCCCTTCTGCTGCTATTGTCCCCGCACAGTGCGTGCCGTGACCGCAGTCGTCGATGGGATCAGAGTCTGGTTCCTTATAGTGTGTGCAGAAATCATATCCGTATATGTCGTCGATGTATCCATTACCATCATCATCAAGACCGTTGCCGGGAATCTCGCCGCTGTTTATCCACATGTTATCGTCCATGTCTCTATGCTCGTAGTCCACCCCGGAATCAATTACGGCAACGATGGCTTCCAGGCTTCCCGTGTTGACATCCCAGGCTTCCGGAGCATCTATGTCGGCATCCTCCGCACCACTGTTGTTGTCGGGTGGATACAGTTGGCCTGTATTGTTCAAAGGCCACTGGATGGGATAAAGCGGGTCGTTCGGGGTCAAATTGATCGAGACGATGTAATTTAGCTCGGCGTATTCGACATCCGGATCACGATTGTACGCTTCTACGGCCTCTTCCAGCGGTTGGCCCAGGTCCAGATCGAGCACGATCTTGTATATCCTGCCAAGATCCGGAACCCGCGCACCTTTCGGGGCTCGTTTTAGCCGTCTGAGAATATGCTTTTCTTTCTTAGTCAGCAGGCCCTTGTCTTTCTTCGTTAAGCCCTCCAGCCGCTCACGGCGGTTCTTGAAGCCCTTAAACACCTGCTCAATCCTTCTTATTCGGTATCTGCCATTGAGCTTGTTCAAACCCTGAGACAGCTTCAAATCGCCTGCCGATCTCTCAGCTCCGATTTGCCTCTCAATCGCCTCCCCAACATTGTTGCCGAACTTTATCAATATCTCGTTCGCAACGTACTCCTGGCGTCGCTCCGGCCTCTGCCCAGATGACACTGCCGCTGCAAACAGAACCGCAAGGCTCAGAACAATTGTCTTCTGCATTTCTCCGTCCTCGCCCAATTGTTTGACGCGAAACTTGCGCAGGCAAACAAAAAGTTTATGGAAATCTCAAATTACCTGCCTCTATTTCATTCACTTGATATTATTATAGGACAAAAGTAGAAATTTTGCAATGACTTTTTGAGGAATTTTGGTGAGAAAATAGCATTTGATAGGTTACTTACCCGGCTTCCTGGCGCGTAAGGCAACTTTCATCGCCCCTTGAATGTACGTGACATTCTCCGCGAACTTATGAGTTTCGCAGGCCCGCCAGGATGCTGGAATGTCACTAAATGCGTGGGTAGTTGCCGAGATACGCCGTTTTTGGCAGGCCGCCGGTCAGGGGCAGGGCGTATTCTACGAAGGCTTCTGTTACTCCGTTGCCTTCGGCGTTTATGAATTCATCCGGCATTGATTTTGTTTTTTCGGCTACGTTACCAAGTTCTGTTCGGAATAACTCGATCGAGTAGTTTGCTCCCGTACCTGTCCGTTTTATAGCGACCGAGCCGCTGACTTCTGTCATGGCGTATTGCACGGCGTGACGGCCGCACCATCGCGCCTCTTGAGCATCGACCTGTGATTGCAGCCCGGCGAAGCTTCTCTGCAGATAGCCGAACGTATCGGCGCGCACGCGCTTAATGCCTGTTTTGGCCTTGATCTGACCGGCTAAGAAATCAGCCAAGGCGCCTGTACCCGACAGTTGAATGTTGCCGTGCGCATCTGTCTCCTGCTCTTTGGCAAGTTTCTCCGCCCAGGTCGTGCCGTCTTCGTCGCAAATCCCCTCGCTGACCGCAATCACACATCGACCGAGTTTTTTATAAACGCCTTCGACGTCACCGAGCAGCTTGTCCATAGACACTCCACGCTCCGGAATGTATACGAGATGGGGTCCGTCGTCGTCACGCTGTTTGCCTAAAACTGCAGCCGCCGTAAGGAATCCGGCGTGCCTGCCCATAATCACATCGATCTTTATCCCCGGCAGCGCCCGGTTATCGAGGTCGTCGCCCATCAGCGCACATGCCTCGAATTTGGCAGCCGTACCGTAACCGGGGCAGTGGTCTGTCACTAACAGGTCGTTGTCGACCGTCTTGGGGACATGAAACGCCCGCAGTTCGTAATCCGTCTCGGTCGCCAGCTTATTGATGATGTGAGCGGTATTCGCCGAATCGTTGCCGCCTATGTAAAAGAAGTACCGGATGTTGTGCTTCTTGAATACTTCGAGTATCCTTGCGCAATATTCGTCGTCCGGCTTGTCCCTGCTCGAACCGATAGCCGAAGAAGGCGACGCCGCCACCTGCTCCAACGTCTCAGCCGGCAGCTTCGTCAAGTCCACAAAATCCTCTTTCACAATCCCCGACACTGCGTGAACCGAACCGTAAAGGTTCTGAATCTCGGCGTGTTTATTGGCTTCTTCGATAACGCCGACCAGGGAAGCGTTTATCACTCCCGTAGGCCCGCCCGACTGGCTCACTACCGCGTTTGCTTTCGGTGCATTTGACATTCTAAAGAACTCTCCATCAAAAAGATCAAACTAATTTTCAATTCAAGGAAGACCTATTATACAGAGACCAATTTCAAAAACAACGATATTTGCAAAAACGCTTACCACCAGTGACTCGGATACGCCCCGGGCGGAAAACGCCGCTCCATATCCTTGAAACGCCTCCAGCCCGAACAAGAACACCGCCTGCAACTGAAAGCCCAGTAGGACGAATGGCTTGAGCACTAAGAAACTTCCTTAGCGCAGCCTGGTCGTAAAAAGTAAAGCCATTTGCTTGCTATTTCAGCTTTAAGAATCGCCCCGGCCGCCTGACCGTAAAGCTTTAATTGTTGCGCGTATGCTTCGGTGCGTTCGCTTAGTTGGTCTTTTGTTATGTGGTCGGTTTTGAAATCTATTATTACGAGTCCTTGCGGCGCGCGGACGAGGACGTCTATTATCCCCTGAACGATGATTACCTCGTCGCTCGCGGCTCCCCGTTCTTGACTCGATTCAATGAGTTCGGTTGCAGGCAGAGCAAACGTAAAGGGCCATTCGCGCCATACTGTATTTTCTCTCGCCGACATCATTTGCCCGAGTTCGGTTTTGAAAAATGCCGTTATCGATTCGGCGTCGATCATTTCGGCAGCAGCAGCGTCTATCATGTCACCGGCTGTAAGACTCGCTTTGGTTTCTTCAACCGCTTTGCTGTCAACGGGCTTGCCCAGATCGAGTTCAGCCAATACGAGATGCGTTGCCGTTCCGATCACCCGTGCGTCAATCTCTGCGACCGAATCTGCCGGCAAAGCAATCTTTGGCCTGCGCTCGAGCGCCCTTGAGTAATCCATCTTCGCAAACTCATCATTGCGATGCGTCAATGCCGTCACCGACTGTTTCGCCGGCAGCTTCGGCGCTTCGGCGAAGCCGTATCGCCACGAAAGCGATTCTTTGATTTGTTTGAATCTCCCGCTTGCCTTTCGTTTCGCCGCCGATTTGCGAATCCTGCGCTGAGCAGCTTTTCCTTTGCCGGCCCGCAGCGCTAAAACAGATTCGGTAAGCTCCTGCACTTGCTGCTGATCATAAACCTTCGCCCTGAACAAATCCCCATCGCATGGTGACACATCTGTCTCGAACGCCTTGCGCAAATTCTCTTGTTCGCAAAGCCCCCTCAATACCCATTCAAAAGCACTCTTGCTTCGCCGAAGCTGCCAGTCACTAATCTTGTCCTGTGCAAAAAAGCGGCTTTGCTCGATAATCTCTCTGCAGCGCTTCTGCTTTTCGCAGGCGGTGAGAATCAGCCGCTCGCGGGCCCGTGTCATTGCGACATAAAGAATCCGCATCTCCTCTGCCAGCGACCTCGCTAACCTGCGCTCTGCAATGACCTGATGCGCGAGCGAGTTGAGTCTGCTGTTCGACTCGCGGTCGATAATCTGCAGACCCAAGGTTTCTCCCGCATCCGAAAGACACTCATTTTGGACGTCCCTCTTATTGAAATCGCTGTCTAATTCAGCCAAGAAGACCACAGGAAATTCAAGTCCCTTGCTCTTATGCACGCTCAAAACCCGCACCGCATTACCCGCCGCAGTCTCCGGCTCGGCGGGCGACCAGTCCTGGCCGCTCTCGCGAAGCTTTTCTACAAATTCCACGAACCGCCTCAGCGACGCCGCACCCACATTGCCGCCAAAGCTCTCGAACTGGATCGCCCTGTCGTGCAGTTTGAGAAGATTTGCTTTGCGGGCCCGGCCGTTCGGCAGGGCGGTGACAAACGATAAATACCCCGTTTGTCGGTAAATCGCCCATACCAGATCCGCCAATCCGCCGCGTCGCCCTTTCGTGCGCCAACATTCAATTCTTTCGTTTATTTTCCCGAGCTTTTCCCTAAGCTGCTCGTCGCTTCCCTCTCGACAGTATCGCAGAAAACAATCGTAAAAGTTTTGCCTGCTCTTATCACCTTTGCCGGCGATTCTAATCATGGCCAATTCAGTGTCGGTGACATTGAAAAACGGGCTTCGCAGAACGGCCGCCAATTCGATATCCCGCTGGGGGTTGTCGAGCACCTTCAGCAGGTTCACTAAATCGTTTATCTCTGTCGCTTCGAAATAGCCCGCTATCCCCTGACAACTCACCAGAACGCCGGCCAACCTGAGCACTTCCACGAAATCCGCCTTGCCCGCCAAAGACCGCATCAATATCACAATGTCACGATACTCAACGTCCCTGTTTTTGCCTTCGTTTTTATCGAATATCTCAAACTCCGCCTTGCCCGTTTCCACGCCAACGATTTGTTTGATTCGCCGTGCAATCATCGCGGCCTGCCTCTGCCGATTTCTTATCCCGCCGGCGTCATGCTCTTTGTCAGGCTCATCGAGTATGTGAAGTTCGACAGCCGGGACGCTCCCATCTGTCACCGACTCCTCGAATTTATCCCCCGCCCGCAGCCTCGCAGATTCATCGTAGTCGATCTTCGTAAAAGACTCGGTCATAATCCGCGAGAATACCGCGTTTACAAACTCAAGAATACCCCTGCTCGACCTGAAATTGGCGTTCAGATCGACACGTAGGCCGTTTTTCCCTTTGGCCGTCTCGACCGAAGCGTTCTTGAGTTGCTCAAGAAATATCTCAGGCTCAGCGCCGCGAAACGCGTAAATACTTTGCTTGGCGTCACCGACTTCAAAAACGTTCCCCCCGCCGCTAAGAGATCCAAGTATCGTCTGCTGCACCGAGTTAATGTCCTGAAACTCATCGACAAAGATGTACCTGTACCTGCTGCGAAGCGCCAAAGCAGTCTCCGAGGGCGAAAGCTCGTCAGGCGAAGAATCTTCAACAGTCAAGAGCTTCAGCGCGTAATGTTCGAGGTCGGCAAAATCAAGACAGTTAACTGCTCGCTTCGCCTGGCCATATAACTGATCGAATTTCCTGACAAGCTCAACCAGCACCCGCGTCTGCAGCCCCACGGCCCCGCTTACCCGGTCAAGATAATCAGGATTGAGCACCGCAAATTCCGCCAATCCTCCAAAGCAGTCAATCGCTTCCTTCACGGTGTTCTTTATCAACTCGGCAATCGCCCCTTCAATATCTTTCGGCTTGTTGACTCTCGGCTTCTCAAAATTCCTTATCCTCTCGGCGCAATCGTCCCACTCACGGGCGTTCAACAGTTCCGCGCATTCTTCGACAGGCCTGACAAAATTCTCCGCACACTTTTCCGCCCACTCGCCGCCGGGATTTTCACGTTCATACAGATTCTGCGCCAGGGCCAATTGGTCCAGAATCTCCCCCAGGGTGCTTGTGACGATTTGCTTTTGTTTCTCCCCTAATCTGGTCGCAAAAGGATTAACAGCCTCGGTAAGTATGACAGCTCTTTCGAACCAGTTCTGGCGCGAAACGACGCCGTCTAAAAAATCACTAAGCGCTATGATCTTACCCAAAAAGCCGTCGCTGCTGCGAACCTGTCGCTTGTAAAAAAGCTGCTGCAGTCCCTGAGTCAGGTTGCTCTGCTCCCACGCCCAGTCGATAGTTTTTTCGAGCACCTCGGCCTTGAGCAGCTTCTGCTCGTCACTGTCAATTATCCCGAAAGCTGGATCGAGCCCCAACTTGTAAAAATGCTCGGTGATAAGCCTTTTGCAGAAGGAATGTATCGTACTGATATCGGCTCCCTGCAGCAGTATCAACTGTTCGAGAAGGTGCCGGTCCCTGCCTTTGAGATACGCCTCTCTCAACTGCCCCGCTATCCGCGACCTCATCTGCTCGGCGGCCATATCGGTAAAGGTAAGCACCAATATACCGCCTACGTCGGGACAAGCCGATTTGTCGGACAGGATGTCAACGCATCGGCCGGAAAGCACCGCCGTCTTGCCGGTCCCGGCTGAGGCTGTCACCAAGACATCACTGCCCCGAGCCTTAATCGCCCGCTTCTGCTGCTCGGTCCATTTTATTTCATTCTCAGCGCTCAACCGTCTCTATCCTTTCGAGCACACCGGCTTTGCCCAACGACTCCATGAAATTGTAACTGTTTATCTGCCAGTCAAATCGACATACGGATTTGTAGTCGCAAAAATCACAAGGCGAATCGGTTCCGAGCCTGTAGGGACTGACATCGATCTTTCCCGAAACTGTTTCCCCGGCTAACTCGACTATCCGTTTCTCAGCGAACGCCAGAACCTTTTCAAAATCCTCCAGCCTCAACGCTCCCCACGTTCCATAATGACCGTAAGGCTCCCCGTCTTTGGTAATATAATAATTGTAGAATTTGCTGGCCCCGCTACCTGTAACGCCGTCAAGGCATTCGGCGTATTCGCCGTCAAATATACCCTTGGCCTTATAACTGAAGTTTCCCACCTTTTTCGAAAGCTCATTGAGACTCGCCTTTTCAGCGCCGATTTCAACAGGCATATAAAACGCCCCCACAACGTCGGTCTCGATAGCTCCCGTCCTGCGAACAGCTAACATATAAACAGGCAACTGAATATCGAGCCCGTGGTAAAACTTCGCCCAGCTAAAGCTCTTGTCCCTTCGCTTGTAATCGAAAACCATCGCGAGTTTCCGACCATCGACATTTGCAATATCCACCCGATCGATCTTGCCGCGCAGAAACAACTCGCGCCCATCCGGCAGCCTTAGCTTGTATTCACCTAATCCTTCGCCGCTCTTGCCGAAAACCGCTTCCGACAAAATCGGCTCGAATCTGCCCGCACGCACTATCTCGCGCATCGCCCTGACAAAATCTTCGAGAACCTCACCGGCCGAGTCAATAATGAAACTATTGTGGGCGCTGCGACGCTTGAAGTTCGCTATGAAGGCATCTTCGGCCATAAGCTTTGATACCTGTTCGCTCAAAATACCGACAAGCTCATCTTCCTCAATATCCCTGAAATCCTTTTTCTTCTCCTTGACCTGCCTGACCAGACCGTCCAGAACGCAATGATAAAAATTACCGACGTCCAGCGGTTCGAACTTAGACTCTGCACGCTTTTGAAGTCCAAGCGTATATCGCGCAAAATACTTATAGGGACACGCTGCAAACGCCCCCAATCTCGTCGCCGAACTTTTAAGCCTCTGGCCGAAAAGCTCGGCAACAACGTCCGCATCCAACTGCGCCCCGTTGTCATAATCTATCGCGCGGGCAACCCTCGAACCAATCTCTCCCAGTTCTTCGTCGGCGCATATATCATCCAACAACTGGGCAAATTCGCTTTCATTGGCATCGCTATCCGGCCCCAATCCCTCGCATAACAAATCCGCAAGTTCATCCGCACAGCAAACCCGGTCAATCGAATCCTGCTCGTCGACAATCGATTCGGCTTTGAGATTTTCAAACAACTTTTCGATATCACCGGCAAACTCGGATCGCACTGCCGCCCCGCCCTTATCTTCGATCGCTGGATACGTCACACACAGATATTCTGACGCGCGCGTAAAAGCAATGTAGGCCAGGTATCGACGTTCAATCAGTTTCTGATTCGTAGTCGCCCCGAGTTCAAAACCGGTGGCTTCGGCGGCTTTGCGGTCCGCATCGGTCAAGATACTGCTCGATCCGACCGCAACAGGAAATTGTTTCTGCGTCGCGCCGATCAGAAAGACCGCCTTCAAATCGGGATGTCGGCTCCGCTCAATCGAGCCAACCAGGACCTGATCCAGGCTCGGCGGAATAAACGCCAGCGTCATCTGCGAAAAAGCGGAATTCAAAATAGCAAAGTAATCGGCGCAGCTCATCTCCTGTCCGCCAAATACTTCCACAAGCTCATCAAGTATGCTCACCAACTTCTCATAAAACTGCCTGTGCTCATCAGCGGCCCCGTGATCATTTCTTCTAATAGCTTGCTCGACCCACTCTCCGATTGTCTCCCGGACGTCCAGTTCCTCCAGCAAATCAAACACCGCCCGCACAAACTTATCGGCATCGATATCCTCGCCGGCGCAAAGCTTGTCCCGAAGTCCGAGCAGGGGCCTTCGCACCTTCTCCCGGATTTTATTTATTCGCTGCTCGTCAAAGCCTGCGTCCCCGCCCGCAAACTGCCACGCCTTCTCTGTCTGCCAGTCACTGCCCGTTACACCGAATGCCAGACAGTAATTCTCCAACAAATCAACGTCACCCCGCTCAATCGGCACAAGGTCCGTCTTGAGATACGCGAATATGTCACCGCCGGCAAATCCTCCCGTCACCGTCCGCAAAGCAGAATATACAAGCTGGACGACCGGATGATGATTCAGCCCCTTGCGCTTGTCGATAAAGAACGGCAGATCATAGTCCTCGAAAGACGCCCGCACATAGTGCTCATAACCGTCAATGTCCGATGCGATAACAGCAATGTCACGATACCGATATCCCCGCTCCCTCACCAACCTGACTACTTCCCTTGCGACCCAGCGAACCTCCGCCCGTGCGTTCGGCGCCGATACGATTCGAACGTTTTCCGTAGCCTTTATCCTCGCCGGTTCATTCTCAAATACATGTCCCTCGATATATTTAAGCTCGGCAGATCCAGAAAACCGCACCGCCTCATGCAACACAACCGGGGTCGCAAGTTTGAGCTTACATCTCCTGACAATCTCAACAAGCTCGGCGTATGTTCGCTGCGTAGGGTAAAACATGCTCGTCGGATCAGCCGCTTTTGAAACATCGATAGCGGATTTGTCCAGGCAAAGCGCAATCTGCGTTTCGCTCGCGGCTTTGAGAAGTTCAGCTAAAATCATCAACTCACTGCCGGTAAATCCTGCAAAGCCGTCCACCCACAGTCTTGCCCCTTTAACAAAACCGGCTTTGCCAACCGCTGCGCATACCTGCACCAACCGAACATCATCGTCGACGAACCTGCCCTCGATGAATTTCAAATACTCATTCAGCACAAGCGCGATGTCGGCAAATTTCAAAGCCGTCAATTCCCCCTCCTGCTTTTGCAATTGGCCTAACAACTGCTCAATATCCTCGACGTCTTTGGCGTACTTATGCAGTTCCCGGATCGTATCTGCTATCTGCCTGCCCAATCCCGGATGCTCGGCCGAGCCGCCAAAAATCTTCAACCGGTCCCTGTTCTCTCGCAAAATCCGCTGAATTATCATCTGCTGACCGGTGCGCGAAACGCTCGGCCGGGCCGCACTGCCGCCCGACAGCAAAAACGCTAACCTCTCAAACGATAGCACATTCAGCCTCGCCCCCGCCCCGCTGCTGTATCCTGCTATCCTTGCGTCGCCCAGGATCGCACGCTCGGCCTGATAAGTCGCCTGCTCCGGAACAAGCAAAATCAAAGGCCGAACATCGCCGCCATCAAGCAGCGCCTCAATGATACCGCTGACGCAATACCGCGTCTTGCCAGTACCACTCCTGCCGATAATGAAACCAACAGCCATACGCGAACACCCAAAAAGAATAGTTCCTGCTCGGTCGTTTTGTACCAGAATTTGCGGTTCTTATCAAATTATTGCTGTTTCCGACCGCGATATTTCCCCCAAACCGCATCCGCGGTTGATATATAGTTTCTTATCTGCTAAAATATAACATAGAGGGTAAATTGAATTGGGCCAATATGAAAATATCGAAGATTGCACTGCTTATGACATCCGTTTTGTCGGCGTGTTTGCTTATTTCATCTGCTTCTGCCGACACGTTCACTCGTTCCGATACCAACGAGGTCCTGCACGGTTACGCCACCAGCCAAACCACCGGCGGAAAAACCACGGTTAAAACCCTCGAAAAGGGCTCGATCGAACTTAAACTTAGCCAGTGGCAGGTCACGCCCAACCATCTCGGCAGAAACAAAAAGGTGATAGTCCTGACTCTCAACAGCCAGATAATGCTCGATATCGAAACCACCGCCCTTGTCGAGGCCATACCGAAAGCCGCCGACGAAGGACCGCTGTTTATCCTGCTCCAGATTGATACCCCCGGCGGAAGGACTGACTACACTCACCGAATCTGCGGCGCTATTACGCAGACAAAGAACTGCCCTGTCGTCGCTTTCATAAAAGACGGCAAATTCGGCGGGGCGGTATCGGCCGGTGCGGCTGTTGCCTTCGCATGCGACAAGATCTACATGGCCAAGAACACCACCATCGGCGCCGCCACTGCGATAACGGTTTCCAAAACGGGCCCCACCGATTTCAAAGACAAGTTCGGCGAGGTCGTCGGAGAAAAAATCAGTTCGGCCTGGCGGACCTACCTGGCGTCATTAGCTGAGCAGAACGACCGCCCCGGCCTGCTCGCAGGCGCGATGGTCGACAAGGACATAGAAGTAATCGAAGTCACCGACGATCAGGCAA